>Ga0310691_10000039_pt1 | contig 251842 bp, 217 predicted proteins | sample 176DNAGHGlowgp2_FD_203887 | JGI IMG/M metagenome (GOLD analysis project Ga0310691, IMG submission 203887) | Sheep rumen microbial communities from Palmerston North, Manawatu-Wanganui, New Zealand - 1766 DNA GHGlow gp2 (v2) (version 2) | ecosystem: Host-associated > Mammals > Digestive system...
TAACTACGAAAAGAACTATATCATAAATAAAAACACTTACCGTTTGGAGCGGAAAGTCTTACCGAACGGGCGGAAAGGAACTTACCGTTTGAAGCGGAATCAACTTACCGCTGGAGCGGAATATGCAACTTTGGTCTACATAGTTTTGAAGAAATTGATAATCATTGCTAATAATGATAAAATAAGATGGATTATGGGTTATAGAGAATAGGAGGTTACTTATGGATAACAAGGCAATGTATAAACTCTCATATGGATTGTTCGTTTTGACGGCTAAAGACGGTGATAAAGCAAATGGATGTATAACAAATACGGCCATCCAGGTGGCGTCAGAACCAAATCAGATATCATTTGCTATCAACAAGGCGAATTTCACTCACGACATGGTTATGAAAACAAAGAAATGCAATATCTCTGTTATAAGCGAGAAGGCTGATTTTGAGCTTTTCAAACACTTTGGATTCCAGTCGGGAAGAGATGTTGACAAGTTTGCAGATTTTAAAGATTATGCATATTCCCCCAATGAGGTTCCTTATATCACAAAGGGAACAAATGCGTACTTTTCGTTGTATGTTCAGCAAACTGTAGATCTTGGTTCTCACACGTTGTTTATAGCAGTGCCAGTAGCTATGGAAGTCTTATCAGATGATCCTTCTGCTACTTATGCTTATTATCAGAGCGACATCAAGCCTAAGCCGGAAGCAGTAAGGAAGACTGAAGATGGTAAGACTGTATGGCGCTGTAAGATATGTGGATATGAGTATGTCGGAGAGGAACTTCCTGAAGATTTCATCTGTCCGATATGCAAACATCCGGCTTCTGATTTTGAAAAGGTATCATGCTGATATGCGAAAGATTATTTTGACTGGTGCTACTGGAGGGGTTGGATTCCAGCTGGCAAAAAAGATAATATCTTCCGACATTGGTAAACTATATTGTGTTTACAGAAACAAACAGAAGTATGCGGATATGTTTGATAAGGGAGGGCTTTTTCCTGAAGGATATCTGCTTGAGAATAAAGATGACTTTTCTGGTCTGATAAATCTTCTTGATGCGGATGAGCAACGGGCAGAGAATATTGTCCTTATACTCAATGCTTTTTCTATCATCCCGATAGCTTCGATAGGTACATTTGCGACTGAAGAGATTGAAGAGATGATATATGGCAATATCACTCGAAATGTACTTATACTGAATCGTATTGTTGAATATTGCAAAAAGAACGATATTGGACTAAGAGTTATAAATATGGATAGCGGAGCAGCGGATCATCCTCTTAACGGATGGTCAAATTACTGTGCATCAAAAGCCTATATGAATTCGATGCTCGCAACGCTGGCTTCAGAAAATCCTGATTATCAGATAGTGTCTTTTGATCCCGGTGTCGTTGATACAAATATGCAGGCTCAGATAAGGAATACAGATAAAAGCGTATTCAACAGGGTTAATACATTTATAAAATACAAAGATTTAGGAATTCTCAGGAAACCTGAAGACATAGCTGACCAGATCATTGATAGATATCTGCTCAACTGGAATCCTCAGTCCATGAGGGAAAAAGCAGTATGAAAATCTGTGTCTTTTCTGATATTCATGGTAATATCGAAGCCTTTGACAAGATGATCTCAAACGAAACTGGAAATGTGGATGCATATATCTTCGCAGGTGATATATGGGGATACTTTTATGATCAGTCTGAGATAATCGATAGATTGAGCGCAATAACTAATCTTTATGCAGTAAAAGGCAATCATGATGAGTATTATCTTGGCAGAGAAATAACACCAGAGTTGATCAATAAATATGGAAGTTCTTATTTGGCTGATATAACTGATAAACAGTTGGGCTTTATTAAGGAGTTGCCGGATCATCTTGAGATAATGATAGATAGTAAAAGGTTTGGCATATATCATGGCGGAAATGTGGATTTCTTGGAGCAGAGAATATATCCTGACACAGAAATAGATGAAACCTTTTTAATTGGAAAGTACGATTACCTCATACTTGGTCACACTCATTATAGAATGTGCAGAAGAATAAAAGATACAATGATCATAAATCCTGGTAGTCTGGGACAGCCAAGAGATGGCCATGGATTCAGTTATTGTATTCTGGATACAGAAACAGGGAGAATCGATTTCAAATCAGTTGATATTGATATAGATAAACTCCTTTCCTTGTCTGAAATAATAGATGGAGAAAAAGATGTGTATAAATACTTAAAGGGGAAGTATAAAGAAACTAAATGAAAAAGATACTGATTACCGCTGTAGGCGGGGATATAGGTTATGGTCTTATCAAAGCAATAAAAGCTTCAGATCATGACCTTCATATAGTTGGATGCGATATCAGAAACTATAACGTATCTTATGATATGGTGGACGAATTCTATATTTGTCCGCCTTATAGTGATGAAGAAAAATGGATCGATTTTATCTTAGGTTTGCTTAAGCAGGGAGTTGATTATTTCTGGCCTGTTACGGAACCTGAGATAAAGATTGTCATGGAAAACAAGGAACGTTTTAGTGACTGCAAGATAGTTATCAACGAGGATTTTGTCCTTGATATAGCTATGAATAAGGAGAAAACTGCGTCTTTTCTTTCTGATAACGGAATCTTAACTCCGCAGACATGGGAAAAGGGTGATGAGATTAGACATTCTTTCCCGCTGATAGTAAAAGAGCGTTTCGGATGCGGATCGCATGGGGTGTATGTCGTTAACGATGAGAATGAGCTTAATGTATCACTGGAATATATGGAAGATCCGATCGTTCAGGAATATGTTGGTGATATAGATGAAGAGTATACATTAACTGTTTTCTCGGACGGTCAGGTTATTAATTATATACTGTTTAAGCGAGAACTTGGTTTTGGCGGAATGAGTCGGTACGTAGAACTTGTACATGATGAAAAAGTTGAGACTTTGGCAGGAAGAATAGCAAAGATCTTTAATCTAAAAGGCTCGCTGAATATCCAGATGAGAAAAAAGAATTCCGATTATTGTGTTTTTGAGATCAATCCGAGGATATCAAGTACTATAGGATTCAGATACAGATTAGGATTTAATGATGCTTCATGGTGGATAGATATGATCGAAGGAAAGAGTATTCCTAACTTTGAACAGCCTAAAGGCAGGGTGTACGGCGTTAGATCTGTTGAAGAAAAGTTCTTCTTTGAATAGGAGGATCAGATTATGAGGACACTTGCGATTATTACTGCCAGAGGAGGCAGTAAGAGAATCCCCAGAAAGAATATAAAAGAGTTCTGTTCTAAGCCAATTATTGCATACTCCATTGAGGCAGCTCTTGAATCGGGAGTATTTGACGAGGTCATGATTTCTACTGAGGATAGAGAGATAGCGCAGATATCAGAAGGATTTGGCGCTAAGGTGCCTTTTTTCAGAAGCGAGAAAACTGCATCGGATTATGCCACTACAGCGGATGTTCTTTTGGAAGTCTTAGATGAATATGAGAAAAGGGATATGTATTTTGATATGGCTTGCTGTATCTATCCCACAGCTCCGTTTATTACATCAGAAAGGCTTAAAGAGGCAGTTGAAACGCTAAGGAAATCTGACGCAGACACTCTGATTCCGGTTGTTGGATTTTCATATCCTCCGCAGAGAGCGCTTGTTATAGAAGATGAAAGGCTTGTTTTTAAATATCCTGAATATCTTGTAGCAAGATCTCAGGATCTTGAAAAGCATTATCACGATGCAGGCCAGTTTTATGTTTTTAAAACAAAGGCTTTCAAAGAAACAGGAAATCTTATGAAGGGAAATATCATCCCTATGGTACTTGATGAGATGGAAGTCCAGGATATAGATACACAACAGGACTGGGAGCTTGCTCAGGTAAAATACAAGCTTTTACATCCGCAAAACATTATTTAACGGGAATCAGTGAGTATATGGAACAGATAAGGATTGATGGCAAAAGAGTATATCTTCGCTCTATAACGTATGAAGACACGGACCAGATTGTTAAGTGGCGAAATAAGGAAAATGTAAAGAAATACTTCTTCTACAGGGGTGAATTCACAGCGGAAAGTCATACTAAGTGGCTTAAGGAAAGAGTTGAGACCGGAGAAGTTGTTCAGTTTGTTGTCTGTGATCTCAGTGATGATAGACCGATCGGATGCACTTACATAAGGGATATCGATCACAATAATAAAAAAGCTGAATATGGAGTATTCCTTGGAGAAGATGATGTTCGTGGTAAAGGTATAGGTGAAGAGATACTTGATCTTACTGTTGATTATGCCTTTAATGTGCTTAATCTTCACAGGATATATGCGCGAGTGAGAGTTGATAATTATCCTTCACTTTATAGCTTTTTACATTGTGGATTTGAAAAAGAAGCAGTTCTTAGAGATTCTGTATTCTGTGACGGTAGATTTCTTGATGTGGTCGTACTTGGCAAGATAAATGGGAATCATGAGTAAATTATTAGGGAGTATCAAAGAAAAATGGTATATATGGCTTGCAGGCGCACTTTTTGCCCTGCAAGTCTTAGTTATATTGATCTTTAGAGACGGCGGATATATCCAGATACATGACAATCTGGATCTTTTTGTTGCTCACTATCAAATGATAAAACTTAATCACGCATTCTTTGCGCATAATGTAGATATGCCTATGCTTCATGGCATCAGCAGGGATCTTTTAGGCTCGGAGTTTTTACTGTATAATTTCCTGTTCATAATTCTTCCTAGCTGCGCGGCATACTATATTGGCTATCTGTTAAAGATCGCTATCGGCTTTTGCGGTTTTATTCTGCTTTCAAAAGAAGTATATAAGGAAAGATACTCTGGGTACAGACCAATCATAATCGTTATTGCTATGGCATACGGTATGATACCTGTATTTCCTGCGTATGGCATTGCATTCACCTCAGTACCTGTTATCGTATGGCTCCTTATTAGACTATACAGGACAGAGGATTTTAAGAAAAATATACTGCTATACATGGGAGTATTTTGCTACCCGCTTATCTCGTATTTTTCATATCATGGATTTTTTATCCTCTGCTATATGGTATGCGCTTTTATCATAGTCTGGATCATTTCAAAGAGATTTCCAAAGACTATTGCTGTAGCGATATGTGTATTGTCAGCAGGCTATATTGCATGGGAATACCGTCTGTTTAATGCTATGTTCTTTGATGATACCGTTACAATTAGAGCGACTATGGATCATGGGAATCTGGCATTTGGTCAAGCCATAAGATCTGCTGGAGAGGAGTTTTTTAAAACGTCCTTTCACAGTCAGGATGACCATACATACTTTGTGTTCTGGGTCTGCCTGATCGGATTGATCATAATAAATGTCTTGCATATAAAGAGAAATCAAGCAAAAAAGATACTTACAGATCCCATAAACCTGATCTTTTTATGGATGGTGTTTAACTGTCTGATATTCGGTTTGTATCAGTATGAACCTTTCAGGACATTTGTTGAACATCTTGTTCCAAAGCTTACTGGGTTTGATTTTTCAAGAACGGCTTTTTTCAATCCATTTCTATGGTTTGCTGAACTGCTTCTCATACTTACACGACTATATGATACAGGTAAAGAGAAAAGAAAAATTCTGGCAAATATTATAGCTTCTATAGCAGTCATCATTGTCATGTTTGCACCTGCGATTTACAACGATTTTTACTATACATGTTATAATTATGCCTATAAGCTTTTGAAGCATTCTGAGACCACGATGGTTAATTACAGAGAGTTTTATTCGACGGATCTTTTTGCACATGTAACTGACGATATCGGATATAGCGGTGAGTGGTCGGCAGCTTATGGATTACATCCGGCGATACTCCAATTTAACGGTATATCTGCTGTAGACGGATATCTTGGAATGTACTCTCAGGAATACAAGGAGAAATGGTTAAAGGTAATAGAACCTGCACTGGCCGGATCGCCATCACTAAAAGAATATTTTGAAGGCTGGGGCGCAAGGGTGTGTCTGTACTCTGGTTCTGATGAGAATACATATGCACCTCTCAGGGTGATGGAGTTAAATGATAACAGACTGATTGTAAATATCGATGAATTAAAGAGCTTGGATTGCAGATATATTTTCTCAAGAATAGAATTTTCGAATGCGGATGAACTTGGACTTGAACTGAAAGGGACATACTCAGGTCATGACAGTCCTTATACAATATATGTTTATGCTTTATAGTTTTACGGAGAAGATAAGTGAAGAAGGAATTTAAGATAGGAAATATATTTGTCGGAGAAAATCATCCTTGCTTTTGTGTGGCAGAACTTTCCGGCAATCATAACGGTGATCTAGAAAGGGCAAAAGAGATAGTATATGCTGCCCACGAAGCCGGAGCTGATGCGATAAAACTTCAGACATATACAGCAGATTCTCTTTCTCTTAACTGCTACAACGATTACTTTATGCTAAAGGACGGCATGTGGAAGGGAAGAAATCTCTACGAGCTTTATTGCGAGGCGGCTACACCTTATGAATGGCAACCTGTTCTTAAAGAGTTGGCAAACAGCCTCGGGATGGAATGCTTTTCATCTCCGTTTGATCTTGAAGCTATAGATCTTATGGAAGAATGGAACATGCCTGCTTATAAGATAGCTTCTTTTGAGATAAATGAAGTGCAGCTTATAAGAAGAGCAGCTTCAAAGCATAAGCCTGTTATCTTTGCTACAGGAATTGCTCTAAAAGAGGATATCAATCTTGCGTTGCAGATTTGCAAAGAAGAAGGAAATGAAGAAGTATTCTTGCTAAAATGCGTATCTTCTTATCCTACACCTTATGAGGATATAAATCTTAACATGATCCCGTCTTTAAGAAATGAATACGACTGTCTCGTAGGTCTGTCAGATCACTCTATGGGAAGTACGGTTCCTATCGGAGCTGCAGCTTTAGGGATAAAGATGGTTGAAAAGCATCTTACGCTTAAAAGAACTGACGGAGGAGTCGATTCGGGGTTTTCAATGGAACCGCAAGAATTTAAGGAGATGGTCGACAACATCCGTATAATTGAAAAAGCTCTCGGAAACAGTGAATACGGACTCACTGAAGCTCAGATGAAGGAAAGACATCTTTCAAGATCATTGTTTGTTTCTGCAGATGTTAAAGCAGGCGATATCATAACGGATGAAAATATAAAATCGGTCCGTCCGGGAGTCGGTCTTCATACAAAGTACTACGGTGAAGTACTGGGAAAGAGATTTATAAAAGATGTTCAGATGGGGGAGCCTCTTAACTGGGATATGATTGCGAGGTAATTATTTTGAAAAAATTGTGGGAAATTTATCAGAAACACAGAGAAGGGATTGATTATCTTTTCTGGGGAGGTGTAGCTTTTCTTCTTAGTATGTTTCTGTTCTGGCTTTTTGCCGGTAAATGGGACTGGCCGGAAGTATTTGCTAATACCATAAATTGGATCATCTGCGTCCTGTTTACATTTGTAACAAATAAGCTGCTTGTTTTCAGAAGCAAAGCAGGCTCTTTAAAGGGGGTTGCGAAAGAGTTTGTATCATTTGTTGCAGCCAGACTTTTTACGCTGATACTCGAGGATATCATCATATGGATAGGCTGTAACTTAATGGGATATGATCACGGCATAGGACAGATGGTCGTAAAACTTATAGGCCAGTTTGTTGTCATCGTTACCAATTATGTATTAAGTAAACTGTTCATATTTAAGAAACCCAAAAAGGAAGAGCCTAAGGAAGAAACGGCTAAAACTGAAGGAGAAAATGAAGTTGGTTGAAGCAAAAAAGCGTCAGGCAAATTTTGAACTCGTAAGGATAATTGCGATGCTCATGGTCATCGCATTGCATTACATAGTAAAGGGAAACATGTCACAGTCACTATCTGTTGACGGATCTGCAAATAATCATCTGTGGTGGCTGGTTGAAGCATTCTGCAACGTGGCAGTTAATGTTTACGTATTAATAAGCGGATATTTCCTTATAAATGCAAAATGGCGTGTTGGTAAAGTAGTAAAACTTGTATGTCAGGTGCTGTTTTATTCAATACTTGTTGGCGTTTTCATGTATCTGCTGGTTGTGAAGATTCAGCCTAATTATGTTCAAAGCCTGTTATATAAGGCTGGATTGTCATATGATTACGATCTGAGCGCATGGCTGTATGTATTCCTTCCGTTAGAGTATGAGCACTACTGGTTTGCAACTGCTTATGTGATCATGTATATGTTAAGCCCCGTTCTTGCTATAGCTGTCAAGAATCTTCCGCAAAAACAGTTAAAGACAATAATAATTGCTCTTTTATGTTTCTTTAGCATACCGAAATCGATAAATCCATATCTTGTCCCCACAGACAATTACGGGTACGATTTTGGATGGTTTATATGTCTGTTTTTGATCGCGGGCTATATAAGGATGTATGATATAGAGTTTTTTGATTCAAAAATCAAGGCTGTATCAGTATATGTAGTTTCTGTACTATTAAACTGGGGTATAGCCTCCGTTGCAGGAGCGATATGCAGAGAAACCGGAAAGCTTGAGTATTACACAGATATGACATACTCATACAACTATATACTGGTATTGTTCAGTTCTATAGCATTCTTTTATATATGGAAATTTACTGAGATTCCTAAAGGAAAGATATCAGATCTCATATGTGCTGTGTCACCTCTTACGTTTGGTGTTTATCTCTTCCATGAGAATATAGGGATTAGACTTCTGTGGCCGTATTTCCTCTGGGCTAACACTTCCAAACTGTTTCCTGTAAGCGTATGCAGGATGATAATCGCTGTTGTGATCGTTTTTGTTATCGGATGCATAGTTGATTTATTGCGAAGCAAGTTGTTTGCATTGATCGTAAAGGCTTTTGTTAAGAAGGCAAAGTAATGTTTCAAAGACTCTATGATAGATACAAGAGAATAATAGAACTTGTGATATATCCGATCATACTTCTGATCCTTCCGCTTATAAACTATGATCAGGGAGTTGATATATCCGACAGCACATACAGCCTGGGTAACTATATGTTTGCAGACAGGCTTGATGGTATGTGGGTAATATCGACTTTTTTATCCAATATGATCGGATCGATCATCCTTAAACTGCCTGGAGCTCATCAGTTGCGTTTTGCAAATATATACACAGGTCTGGTATTATCGGCGATCGTATTGATCGTGTATTTTGTTCTGAAAGACGACTTGGGTGCAAAAAGCGTTTTTATTGGCGAATTTGTAGCTGTGTGTTTCTGCTGGATTCCGACAGGAATACTCTATAATTATCTCTCATACCTTTTTATGGTAATGGGAGCTTTACTTTTGTATAAGGGTATAGTTAAGGATGATCAAAAGCTCTTTTTCCTGGCAGGCATAATACTCGGCGCAAATGTGTTTGTAAGGATCCCGAATATTACCCAGATGGCTTTGATAGTTGTATTGTGGGTATGGGGGATTATTTACAAAAAGAGAGTTGTAAAAAAGACTCTTGTATGTATTGCAGGATATGCTTTGGGTTTAGTTATCTGTATTGCGACGATTATTGCTACATTCGGGTTAGTTGGTCTATCTGATATGATATTAGGGCTTGCTGGTATAACTTCGACTGATGAGAGTTATACTGCTCTTGCAATGATAACAGGAACACTTAAAGACTATATAAGAAGCTCTAAATGGTTCGTTGTGATCCTTACTGTGCTGGCTGTGGGTGTTTTGATATTTACGCTGGTAGAAAAGGTTATATTGTCAAGATATGCAGGCGAAGAGAATTCGACATACAAAACTGTGATGTTCGTATCTGCCGGATGCTTTTTTATGGCTGTGATAGCGGTAATGCTCAGGTTTTTCTGGGGACGAGGTATGTTCTCGTTCAGATATTATGAAGACTATACCAGCATGTATGAATGGGGGATGGTGGCTCTTATTGCCAGCCTTATAACAGATGTATATGTTATTATACATTCAGCAAAGAATAAGAATGATAACAAATATGAAAAGATATTGCTTCTCGCTGTGATCTCGCTTGTTATCATCATGATAGCACCGCTTGGAAGCAACAATCACACATATCAGAATCTGAATAATCTGTTTTTGGTTCTGCCGGTGACGGTAAAAATCTGTTTTGATAGTATTAACAGATTTTATGTAATGAGGCGAAATAAGGATAAAAAAGGAACAACGATCGGTTTGCCGTTTTCTGTCATGGCATACTCACTTATTGTTGTTATTCTGATTCAGAGCTATGGATTTCACCTAGAATTTGTATTTCGAGATGGAATGCGTGGAGAAAAGAGAGATTATCAGGTAGAGAGGATTAATTCTCTTAAGGGGATGTACACAAACAAAGAAAACGCTGAAGAGATATTTAAGATATGTTCATTAATAGAAGAAAAATCTCCGGACGAACTGATATTGTATGGAAATTGCCCAGGACTTGTATATGTGACAGGAATTCCGTGTGCCATGTCATCTTCGTGGCCTGATCTTGATTCAAATCCGTTGTCAATGATAAAAGATGATCTTGATCGAATAGTTGGCAGGTTGGATGATAACTACACAATTGTTGCTGTTGTCAGGAAAAATGAACAACTATCTGAGGCATATAGTATGAAACGGGAAATTTTAGAAAAGTTTCTCTATGATCAGAAGTTTGATTTGGTAATGAAGGATGAAGAATTCTCTATTTATGAAAGATAAGAATGAAAAAGGCAGGTAAATCTGTTATTATATAAGTTGATTCTATTAGTATCATAATATATATGTGTGAAGGTAACGATATGATAAACTTTAATGTTCCACCTTTTACAGGTCGAGAATACGATTATATTAAACAGGCGGTTGATGCACAGAAGATATGCGGAGATGGTAAGTTTACAAAGAAATGCAATGAATGGATAGAGAAAAAGACCGGATGTGTAAAAGCATTGCTCACAACCAGTTGCACTCATGCCACGGAACTTGCGGCATTGCTTGCGAATATAAAGCCTGGTGATGAAGTGATAATGCCATCATATACTTTCTGTTCGACTGCGGATGCATTTGTGTTAAGAGGAGCAACGGTGGTGTTCGTGGATATCAGACCAGATACCATGAACATGGATGAGACTCTTATTGAAGATGCTATCACAGAGAAGACTAAAGCAATTGTTCCGGTTCATTATGCAGGTGTCGCATGTGAGATGGATACAATCATGGATATTGCAAAGAAACATGATCTTATGGTCATAGAAGACGCTGCTCAGGGAATTATGTCAGAATACAAAGGACAGGCATTAGGTTCAATCGGTGATTTCGGATGCTTCAGTTTCCATGAAACTAAGAATTTCTCTATGGGTGAGGGAGGTGCTATCCTCATAAAGAATGAGAAGTATATAGAAAGTGCTGAGATATTTAGAGAGAAAGGTACAGATCGAAGCAAGTATTACAGAGGCCAGGTTGACAAATACAGATGGCAGGATTTTGGATCAAGCTATCTACCGAGTGAACTGAATGCAGCATATCTTTGGGCTCAGCTTGAACTTTCAAAAGAGATAACTGATGACAGATTAAATACATGGAACACGTACAGAGAAAGACTGTCTCATCTCGAAGCAGAGGGAAGGATTGAACTTCAGAAGATACCTCAGTATTGTAAGCATAATGCACATATGTTTTATATAAAACTTAAGGATATTGATGAACGGACAAGGTTCATAGATTATATGAAAGCAAATGATATACTCACGGTATTTCATTATGTACCACTTCATAGTGCACCTGCAGGAATTAAATACTGCAGATTTAGCGGTGAAGATAGGTATACTACCCGTGAAAGTGAAAGACTTGTAAGATTGCCGCTGTATTATGGTCTTAAGAAGGAACAGGTTGAATATATCTGCGAGAAGACAGAAGAGTTCTTTAAATAGAACTGAGTGAGTGGAGCAAGAGTGGAACAAAAAGACAATAGCAGGTACGTCGTGATCTCATATGTTTGTGCGACAGTTATTACGACTATTCTGTATATAATAGCAGGACACTATTTCAAATTTTATTATGATCTTAACGACGATATCCTCATTAAGGATATTTTATCAGGAGCGTATACCGGTACCCCGGATGCGCATAACATCCAGATGCTGTACCCTCTGGCATGGATGTTCAAACTACTGTATGACATTGCGCCGCATATACCGTGGTTTGGAATACTTGAGATTGGATTCATGTGGATGTGCATGATCCTGATGCTCGGTAGGACGCAACTTATATTGATGAACAATATCGGGAATCGTTTTTGGCGTGTTATGGCAATAATCGGGCTCTATCTTTGTGAGACTTCTTTTGGTGTAGCTACGCAGTTTTGGGAATTCTTTATGATTCAGTATACGGTTGTATGCGGTATGCTGGCATCAACTGCAGCTTTTCTTTTATTCACAAAGGAACGATTTGATGTTTATGAAAATGTGCTCCCAATAATACTAATTCTTCTGGCATTTAACTTAAGAAGCGAGATGCTTCTTCTGATGTGTCCGTTTTTGGCTGTTGTTGGGGTATGCAAATGGATATCTGAAGAACCTAGTTGGAAGAGTCTCAAGAAATATCTGTTGTTTTTGGCAATACTGATAAGCGGAGTTATTGTTTCGCTTGCCATAAACAGCTTTGCATATAGGACAAATGAGTGGCAGGATTTTAATAGACTGTTTAATGCAAGGACTACGGTGTATGATTTTACAGGTATACCGGATTATGATGATAATACCGCATTATATGACAGTCTGCTTATGGATAGAGATGATTATGATCGCCTGGCAGATTATAATTATGTCCTCTCATATGCAGTTAATCCAGTATCAATGGAAAAGATTGCTGATTACGCAAAGGAGCATAATCTTAAGAAAAAGACAGCCGCATATGCGATATTTGAAGTTCTGATGAATATTGCGCAGTGGAAGACACCTGCCCAAAAGGAAGCATTAAACGATCCTAGCAGTGTATTCATGGAGGAGGGGGTTAAACTCCATGTCCCAAGCAATATGATCATTATCGTTCTTTATATCTTAGCTATAATAGCTGCAGTGTATGCAAAGGACATTAAGTGGGCATATACGCTTCCCTTCCTGATAATAATGAGAAGCATATCGTGGGGATACGTATCATACAAAGACAGGATAAATGCTCGAATTGCTCATCCGTTGTATCTGATGGAGTGTGCGATACTTGTCGGGGTTTTATTGGTGGCATGGGCTGAAAGTAACTATTCAAGTCCAGTGATCAGAAAAAGGATATCTATCCTTTTGACCGTTGTATTTGTTGTGGCAGGCATTATAAATGCCATGTTCACACCAGCTGCAGTTAAAGATGTAAAACACAAGGCTGAACTCAGAGAAATCAAAAACAGAGAAGCGGATCTTCTTTATAACTATACATCCAATAATCCTAGAACATATTATTTACTGGATGTATATTCAACAGTGGATTATACGGAACAGATATTTACTGAAGATGTACATAAAAAGGGAAACACTCAGCTGGCCGGAGGATGGGCGGCATTAAGTCCTCTTGATACATATAAACAGAGTTTTTATGAAGATATCGATACATGGCAGTTCATAACTTCTGTTGAAAGAGAAGGGGTAAAATCAAAGGACATAATCTGTGATCAGAACGGAAAAACTGTTTTCTACGTATATAACGTTAAGGATGTAAGATGAAAAAAGTAAGCTTTTGTATACCATGCTATAAAAGTGAACACACTCTGAACAAGGTGGTAGAAGAGATACAAGGTTCAATGGAAGAACTCGCTGATAGATATGAGTATGAGCTAATACTTGTCAACGATGCCTCTCCGGATGGGACTTTTAGTGTTATAAGAGAATTGGTAGATACTTATCAGAATATTATAGGAATAGATCTGGCAAAGAATTTCGGTCAGCATGCAGCACTTATGGCCGGATTTGCGCATGTGACCGGAGACATACTTGTTTGCCTTGATGATGACGGTCAGACACCGGCGAATGAAGTCTATAAGCTTCTTGAAAAGATTGAGGAAGGCGAGGATGTTGTCTATGCAAAATACGATCACAAGAAGCATTCTCTATTCAGAAATTTTGGAAGCTTTATCAATGAAAAGATGACCGAATTTTTGCTGGGAAAACCTAAGGAACTCTATGTTTCTAGTTATTTTGCGGCAAAGAGATTTATTGTTGATGAAATGCTCAGATACGATAAGTCATATCCTTACGTTATTGGTCTCGTATTAAGATCAACAAAAAGGATCGCTAATGTTAGTGTAAACCACAGAGAACGAGCGGTAGGAAAGTCGGGATATACATTAGGCAAGTTATTAGGCTTGTGGATGAACGGATTTACCGCTTTTAGCGTAAAGCCTCTGCGTATAGCTACATGGTCAGGCATATCATGTGCTATTCTGGGATTTATTTATGGTCTGTATACTATCATAAAAAAACTTGTTTTAGGAGACGCTGTTGCCGTAGGTTTTTCTGCTCTTATGTCTTCTGTTATGTTCATTGGCGGAATGATACTGTTTATGCTGGGGATCCTGGGTGAATATATCGGAAGGATGTATATCAGCATGAACAACGCACCTCAATATGTTATAAGAGAAGTTGTAAGCAGAAAATAACAATATATGAAAGATAAAAAGACAATCGACAATAAGATAAAAGTGCCGGATTTTGCATATGTCATACTGGTATCTTTGTGTGGAGCTGTGGGTGTTACGGGTACGATAGCTGTCCCAAATGAATTATCATACACCAACAGCTTTCTTGCATTTGTTTTTTTTGTTATAAACATTATTGCATTGAAGAACATCTGCCCTGAGTTTAAAAAACTTTCAAGAAGAGATATGGTTTATTCATATGTATTCGCCACACTTGTTTCGATAGCACTCCATATGGGCGCACAGCTCGAGAGTTTTGATAATGTGAATTTTAAACAGCCATCATTTTATATTCTGATCATATTGTTAGCTTTATATCTTGCGCCTTTGATTTACTATCTCTGGGAGCTGAGTTCTACTAGGATTAATGAGCTTTTTGTTAAAACAAACGATGCGGAAGTTATCAGATATACGTGGATATGGTTGATCATATTTTTGCTGTGGATACCGACTTTTTGCGCGATGTTTCCGGGAGCGTTCGTATATGATGCTACGGAAGAGTATACAGAGGTCATATCAAGAGACTTTAACATGCATTATCCGCTTCTTCATGTTTTGATGCTCGGCGGGATTGTTCATTTAGCAGAATACATGGGCCTTGGCGCGAATACAGGAATAGCTGCCTATACTTTGATCCAGATGGTAGTTTTCTCAGCAGTGCTTGCATATCTTGTTTTTTGGCTTGCCAAAAAAGGAATGAAAAAGAAACTTCAGCTCATTTTGATCCTGTTTTTTGGATTGTTTCCTTTGTTCCCCATGTATGCAGTTTGCTCTGCCAAGGATACGCTGTTTTCTGCCTCGTTTCTGATGGTAATAATATTACTGATTGAGTATATGTCGGAATCAAAGGATTTCTTTGATAAAAAGATGATCTTGTTTGTTGCGGCATCTGTTATGATGATGCTTCTGAGAAACAATGGAGTATACGCATATTTAGTATCAATACCTATGATAGCTATCGTGGGGATTTTATGCAAATATGATAAAAAGCAGCTTAGCAAGCTGGTTATTTTAATGATACTCTCATTTGTTTTATTTGCGGGAATAAATCAATGTTTAAAGATCATGACTCATGCAAAAGATGATGAATATCAGGAGATGCTCACTGTACCTATCCAGCAGCTGGCGAGGGTATATAAGTATTCGCCGGAAACATTTGCTCGGGACGAATTGGAGACTCTTTATGAGATATTACCACAGGATTATCTTATAACGTATAATCCGCGTATCTCCGATATCTTAAAATCAGGCTTTGAAAACAAGGCCTATGCTGATAATAAGCAGAAATACTGGAAACTATGGTACGATATTGGTTCAAGAAAGCCAACGATTTACTTAAATGCCTGGCTTGTGAACAGTTATGGATACTGGTATCCTGACATGTTGATAAACGTATATGGCGGTCATTCTATGTATACTTTTACATATAAGGACAGTTCATATTTTGGATTTGAGACTGAGCCTCCGGGAAAAAGAATTAGCTTGTTTCCGTTGCTGGAGAGATTCTATAAGAATATATCGCTTGAATTATTTCAACAAAAAGTACCTGTCATAAGCATGCTGTTTGCGCCAGGGTTTGTCTTTTATTTATTTGCATGGCATTTCTTTGATCTTATGAGAAGGAAAAGATGGAAGTTTGCGAGCGCGTTCATTCCGGTTGTAATGTTGTGGGGAACTGTTTTGCTGGGGCCTACTGTACTGGTTAGATACGTTTTGATTTTTTGGTGCATTATACCGATATTCTTATTTACTGTATTTAAAAATACGGATAACGTTTGATTATGATTGAACATCTCCTTTGGGGAGATCAGTTTGGAATACAAATAAAATGGTCATAAAAAGATTAAGTGAAAAATACTATTGGGGTATTGTGTTTGTGATAGCCTTTATCATGCATCTATCCCTGATAGGCGGAAAATACATATGGGCAGACGAAGCGTATTCGTTTGCTATGATAAAACACTCATTTAAAGATATATTTAGAATAACGGCAGCTGATGTTCATCCTCCGCTGTATTATTTTGGATTAAAAGTATTTCTTGCTCCTTTTAGAAACAACCTGTATATGGCCAAGGTGTTTTCGGTTATCCCCTACTTGCTAATACTTATAATCGGCTACAAAAACATTTCAGAGATTTCAAATCCCAAGGTAGCTTTAATATTCTGTGTACTGTTTGTTTCATTCCCATTTTCACTTTATTATTCGTATGAAGTAAGGATGTACTCGTGGGCATGTTTTTTTGTCTTTTCATCCTTCTTGTATGCGATAAGAAGCTATGAGACCGGTAGTACCAGGCATTTTCTTGTTTATACAATCATGACGATATGTGCTGCCTATACACATTATTTTTCATTGGTTGCAGTCGGGCTAATAGCATTTATATTATTGGTAGCAATGATAGTCAAAAAGAAAGATATAAAAAAGTATCTTTTCTTTTTGATTGCATGTGTTGGATTGTATTCTCCGTGGCTTGGAAGTTTTTTAAAACAGTTGGAGGATAAAGTAAACAATGAATACTGGATTGAAAGAATTAACAGATATACTTTGCTGTCATGGTGGAAAGAAGTCTTCGGATTAGAAGGAATTGACTGTTACTATCTCATTTATTCATTGCTGTTTGTTATATTGTTTTTGTATCTGCTCAACAGTAAGAATAATAAGTTTATCAGTCTTAGTCTGTTTTCTCTTGTGATCATAGGTGGAACAGCATTTATAGGGATCGCTTTATCTGTTCTTGTAAGGCCGATATTCATAATCAGATATATTTCACCCATGATACCATGCCTTATTCTGCCTATAGCATTTTCTATCTCTTCAATTAGGAACAGGTATGTTGTATATGGTCTTCTAGCCTTGTATATAATTGCCGGGGCGATCAATTACAAGAGTAAATTGTGTGATGAGTATGCTAATATACCAAATAGTTTGGATGAAGCTTTTGTAGAAAATGACTCTGATGCCTATGTGATATATACTTATGCTCAGGTTGCATCGGTGCTGGCGTATTATGAGAATGAGAAGCCTATCTATGGGGATCTTGACACATCACTGCAGGCAAATCCCTTTGAAAACAGATTTGAACTTAACAAATTGAGATATAATGATTATGAAACGATTATAGTTATGTGTGAAAAGGAATCTGAGGCTCCGCAGATAGAAGGCTTTGAAAAAAATTATATAACAACGTTGAATGTCACCGGGATGATGACGGACACTTATAAGTATCAACGAGAAAATGCTTTTGAATGATTTATATGTTCAGATAGGGGATAATGATATCGTACAATATTTATATATGAAACAACATGAAAATATGATATTATCTTATGAGATATTTATTCAATAGAAAGGGAAGAGTTATGAAGAAGATAGTTTTAAGCTGCGTAAAGTTTATATATTTCTTTTGTGCAATGTTTGCAATGATGTCATTTTATTCTCAGGCATATATCGATCCTTCAGCAACAACTTATGTTATACAGGCAGTCGGGGCTGTGGTAATAGCGATAGGAGCTATGCTCACCGTTTTCAGACATAAGATCGCCGCCTTTTTCAAAAAGAATAAGGGCAACGAAGAGAAAAAAGAGATACATTTTGATGACAGCGAAACAGAGTCTGAGTAATATGCTATTTGATTTATCGAGCCAAGTCTGAAAAGCTTGGCTCAATGTGCTTAATATAGATGGATATGAGTATGGATGTAAAAGTATCACGTAATAAGGCAATTGCATATGTGTTGATAATACTTTCGATATTGCTTTTGGTATTGATCTGGCCGTTAAAGCTTATCAGAGTATCATATACAGCCAAATCAGATGAGATCATGGCTAGAGAATCTGATCCTATAAGCGTTGAATACAATATGGCTCAAATGTTTGAAGGTGTAGGTGGAGAGCTTAAAAGCGTTGAAATAATGGTTTGCAATGATATGGCAGGCCAGATAATGACATTCAGGATGTATGATGAGAATCATGCGCAGATATTTGAGAGATTTGTCAGTGTTTCTGAGGACTTTATTGCTCCAGGGTTTGTTAAGATCCCTGTCAGGTATGACATGGAATCCGGTAAGGAGTATTCATTTATCATAGAAGGATTAACATCTGACCTTTATGCAGCCTATGAGGACAGAAGTACTACTACATCACCGGTTAACTACTTTATGGCATATGGTGGCGCGGAGATCCCGGAGTATGATCTGATAGTCAGATACAATTATATGAAGCCTTTGGCATTATGGCAGATATTAGTAACAGCAGTCTGCCTTGTGATTTTATGTGTAATTGCGATATATGCACTGAATCGGACGAAAGAACATATTGAGGTTAGTATCAGGCAGATACTGCAGTTTGTTTTAAATCCCTTGATAATGATAGCTATGGCATTGTCTTTTTACATCATTATGCTTATGAAGATATTCGGGCCTGATACAAAGAATAACATATTCTTAACGCTCGGGTTATGGATGCTTTTGCTGGTAGCATTATTTATGGTAAATAAAGGGAGTATATATGTACCTGATAGTATAAGATCAGTTATAAATTCAAGGAACATCAGTCGTATAATACGAGTTATATCGATCGCAACGGTGTTATGGTATTGCTATGAATATATGAACGGCTTGTATAATATCTTTCATTATTACAGTATTAGCAAGCTTGTGATAGCATATGCATTTTTACTGATATCTACGTATGAGAAAAAGGAAGTTTTAAATATTCCAAACGCAATCTGGGCTATACTCGGACCGATACTGGGATATCTGTATTATCTGCCTCAGAAAGGTGTTGAAGAATGGGGAGAATTATATAGACTCAACGGCTGGGTAATTGCTGTCGGCGGTTTTGTGGTGATAAATCTGATACGGTCAGTGATACGGGCTATCAGAAAAGAAATAGTGCTTCCTAAGATCAATAAGTTATTTATCATTCCATTTGCGATATTTGTTATTGGTATAAGTATATTGTCCAATGGACGCAACTGGGTTTATTTACTGGTCGTATTGTGCTTGTTAATGATGCATAGATTGGCGTTTATGCAGGAAAGAAAGATCTTTACCGAAGATTTGTGCGCAGGGATAATTTTGAATTTTTATATGATGGTGTATTTTTCTCTTAAGCACAGACCATATTATTTCTATCAGTATTACAGATATTACATGGGATATCATACCGTGACGGTTACGGCCTATTATCTAGCCATGATCGTATGCGCTGCATGGATCAGGTTGTATAATGCTACGAGAAAATCTATTAAGATAAGGAATTTGTATCCCAAGATGTTTACTTTTGGAATGTCTGTAACATATCTTGTTTTCACGATGTCCAGAACTGGATTCCTTTCTGTAGGATGTATGTTAGTTTTCGCGCTTTTGGTCATTACCATGATAACAGCAGAAAAAGAGAGAGTAGCTATATTATTGCGTCATATAGCGGTTGTTCTGTTATCTGTTATCTACATGTTTCCGGTGACATTCTTTTTGACTGATGTTATGCCTAGAATCGCCAATGACCCGATCACTTTTGAATTTGAGGTCAGAGATTTTACATTTGAAAAAGGAATGCCGTATGCTGATTACAATTATATGACTATAGAGCAGTTTGTAAGGGAGTTCAAAAGAAAGATCTTCAATATAGAGCCTGTTGGTGATGTGCGCCTAAACTTGCCAAGTCCTTTTGTGATTAAAGCATATGCAAGTGAACCTGAAAATATGGATTCAACGGATGAATCTTCAAATGAAGATGAACACGATGTTTCTAACGGAAGGATCGACATATTCAAAAGCTATATTGCTGTATGGAATCTGTGGGGTCATGAAGATATGGGAGCAGTGCTGCCAAACGGAGAGATTGCGATACACGCTCACAACACGTTTTTACAGGTAGCTCATGATCACGGAATTATCTTTGGTATATATTTTGTACTGTTTATCGGATATGTGGTAATATTATCATTGGTAAGGGCTGTACGAAAAAAAGATGATGTATATACCTTGTTTTGCCCTGTCATTTTAGTGTGTTTTGTGATGGCCGGCTTAGTCGAGTGGCTTTTACATCCATGCAATCCGTTTGGATTGACGATCTTTTTGGCAATGATGCCTTTGGCTTATAAGGATACATATAAAGAAGATGAGAAAAGTAATCAACGCTAAACTTTTATACAGAAGAACATTTCTGATTCTATATGATATCATCAGCATAGTCGCTGCCAGTTATATAGCTTTGTTGATGAGATATGAATTTGAATGGGATACTATACCGGATCATTTCATGAATCCTATAACAAGGTATCTTCCGATCAACATTTTGCTTACTATAGGGATATTCTTTTTATTCAAACTATATAGCAGTTTATGGGCTTTTGCCGGTGAAACCGAATTACAGAACCTGGTTTTTGCCTGTGTAATTTCTGCCGGAGTTGATGGTATAGGTCTTCATATAATGAGGGAAAGCACTCAGGCCGTACCAAAGAGCTATTATTTCATGTACGCATTTACACTGATAGCTCTTGTATTTGCCAGCAGATTTTCATATAGGTTCTTACGCAATCAAAAGCATAAATACATGAATAGGGATAATGCCACTAGGGTAATGATCGTTGGTGCTGGAGATGCAGGAAATTCTATAATAAAAGAGATAAAGACGAGCAATTTTTCTACTATGAATGTTACCTGCCTTATTGATGATGATAAGAGCAAGTGGGGCAGCTATATTCAGGGAATAAAGGTAGAAGGCGGAAGAGAGAAGATAAAGGAGTGTGTAGATACTCATAGCGTTGATGAAATATTTATAGCGATTCCAAGTGCAAGCAGGACTGTTATCAGGGAACTGCTTGAGATATGCAAAGATACTGAATGCAAGTTAAGAGTACTTCCCGGCATATATCAGCTGGTAAACGGTGAAGTAAGTGTAAGCAAACTTCGAGATGTGGAAGTAGAAGATCTTCTTGGAAGAGAACCGGTATCGGTAGATCTTGATGCAATAATGGGATATATAACCGGAAAGACGGTTCTTGTTACAGGCGGAGGAGGCTCGATAGGAAGCGAGCTTTGCAGACAGATAGCCGGACATAATCCTAAAAAGCTCATAATAGTGGATATATACGAGAACAGTGCATATGAGATACAGCAGGAACTGCTGTACAAGTATCCGGATATGGATCTATTGGTGTTGATTGCATCTGTACGAAATACAAACCGCATGAATGCCATATTCAAGGATTACAGACCTGATATAGTTTATCATGCAGCAGCACACAAACATGTACCGCTTATGGAGATAAGTCCCAATGAGGCGATCAAAAACAATGTGTTCGGTACTTGGAAAACGGCTATGGCCGCTGCAACATATGGTGTTAAAAAGTTTGTTATGATAAGCACGGACAAGGCAGTTAACCCGACCAATATAATGGGGGCCAGCAAGCGTATCTGTGAGATGATAATCCAGAGTTTTGATAAGCATTATGATACAGAGTTTGTTGCTGTCAGATTCGGAAATGTTTTAGGAAGCAACGGTTCTGTTATACCGTTGTTTAAAAAGCAGATCGCTGCGGGCGGACCGGTAACAGTTACACATCCGGATATCATTAGATATTTTATGACTATTCCGGAAGCAGTTTCTCTTGTACTTCAGGCAGGAGTGTATGCTCACGGTGGCGAGATATTTGTGCTTGATATGGGAGAACCGGTCAAGATACTCGACTTGGCAAAGAATCTTATCAGACTTTCGGGCTATAAAGTGGGAGAAGATATAGAGATAGAATTTACGGGACTTAGACCAGGAGAGAAGCTTTACGAAGAGCTTCTGATGGATGAAGAGGGAATGCAGGATACGGAAAATAAGTTAATCCATATAGGCAGACCCATTGATATCGATGAAATGAAGTTTTATGCCCAACTTAAGGCGCTGAAGGAAGAAACTAAGAATGAATGCTCGGATATACGTGAGATGATACATGAGATCGTGCCTACTTACGTATATAGTGATGAAGATTCATCAAAGGTATCGGAACGGGCATAATGGACAGTATACAAAATTAAAACTTATTGGAAATAGTTACAAGAATAATGATAATAAGAGGATTGCTACGAAGTTTTGGGGTTTTGGAGCAATCTTCTTTTTATGTGAGACAAAACTGATAATACATATTATAATAATAGATGCTAACATTACATTGTTTAGCGTAAGTATAAAGGTGGCTTTTGCTGTTATACGAACAAAGAATAAAACATGATAAATCAACCAGGAAGAATAAAAGAATGAAAACAGCTAACAATATGATCTATGCTACATATATAAAACGCTTGTTGGATATTGTGATTTCATTTGTTTTTATTGCCCTGTTTTTTTGGCTGTACCTGATCTTGGCTTTGTTAGTCAAGCTAAAACTGGGCAGCCCTGTACTGTTTAAGCAGCCAAGACCTGGAAAAGACGAAAAGATCTTTGATATGTACAAGTTCAGGACGATGACTGATGAAAGAGATGCTTCAGGTAAGCTTCTGCCGGACGCGGACAGATTGACACGATTTGGTAGATTCTTAAGAAAAACCAGTTTGGATGAATTGCCGGAGATGTTTAGTATATTAAAAGGCGATATGAGCTTTATCGGGCCCAGACCGCTTCTGATCGAATACTTACCATACTACACAGACCGCGAGCGGTTGAGACATACTGTCAGACCTGGATTGACCGGTCTTGCTCAGGCAAACGGAAGAAATACAGTTGATTGGGATACTCGTTTTGAATATGATGCGACTTACGTTGAAAACCTCAGCTTTATTATGGATATACGTGTGATCGTTATGACTGTAAAGACCGTATTCGGACATACCGATCAGGTGGCGGATGATACGGGAAAGGTTGAAGGGAACTTCGCAAAGATAAGGCAGGAAAGGTTAGATAAAACCGGCAGGCTTGAAAAGGATTAGATTCATATGAACATTTTGATATTGAGCGCAGGTACACGTGATAAGGTAGTACAGTTTTTCAAAAATGAATTAAAAGGCGAAGGAAGGGTTATCGCCACTGATTGCAGTAACCTCGCACCAGCAGTTTATGAAGCAGATAAATTCTTTCTTGTACCTAGGATTACTGCGCCCGGATATATGGAAGGTATTTTGCAGATTTGCAAAGATGAGGGTATAGATGCTGTTTTATCACTTATTGATCCCGAACTGAGCATGGTAGCTGGGTATACTGAGAAGTTTAAAGAGATCGGTGTCACTCCGATCATTTCAGATAAGGAACTTGTTGATAAATGTTTTAACAAGTATGAGATGGCCAAGTCATTTACAGATAATGGACTTACTACAGCTAAATGCTATCTTTCAGTCAGTGAGTTTAAAAAGGCTAAAGATAACAAAGAGATAGATTATCCAGTTTTTGTGAAGCCGGTATGCGGAAGCGCAAGCATGCATATCAATAAAGTATCGAGTGATACTGAACTGGAGGGACTGTTCTCCATGTATGATGATCTTATGATACAGGAATATATGGACGGGCAGGAATACGGAGCAGATGTATATATAGATATGATCAGCGGAAAATGCACGTCGATTTTCATAAAGAAGAAGATCAAGATGCGTGCAGGAGAGACCGATAAATCGGTTTCTGTACATATACCGGAATTATTCGACCGGATATCGCATTTCGTTGAAAAAGTCGGTTTCAGAGGAATAATCGATATAGATATATTTGAGATAAACGGAAAGTTTTATTTTTCTGAGATAAACCCCAGATTCGGGGGAGGTTATCCTCACGCATACGCCTGTGGAGTAAATGTTCCGGCTCAGATCATAAATAATCTTAAGGGAAATAAGAATCCCGTTAATATCGGAAATTACAAAGACGGGATAGTGATGATGAAATACAATGAGACATTGATAAGGGACATGTCCGATACTGATCTAGTGCTATAGAAAAACAGGTAAAACACAGATGGCAAAAGTTTTGATATTGGCCAATTCATCAAGTGGTCTATACGGATTTAGAAACGAATTGGTACTGGAACTTCTGAAAAAATATGAAGTGTATGCCTCGCTTCCGGATGAAACAAATAATAAGGAACTAAGTGAAGAAGGCTGCAAAATAATTAAGACAAGCATAAATCGAAGGGGAATGAATCCGCTTGAAGATCTGAAACTGTTTAGGGATTATCTGACTCTGATAAAACAGATCAAACCTGATGTAGTACTGACCTATACGATCAAACCAAATGTCTATGGCGGACTGGCGTGCAGGATAAAAAAGATACCATATATTTGTAACATTACTGGTCTGGGTTCCGCTCTAGAAAATCCCGGAATTTTGCAGAGACTTACAAAAAAGCTTTATAAAACAGGCTTGAAAAACGCAGCTACCGTATTCTTTCAGAACAGTTATAATCTTGATTATTTTGAAAAGAACAAGCTATGTAGATCAAACAAAGTATTACTGCCGGGGTCGGGAGTTAATGTAGAAAGATTTTCAGTCTTGCCATGGCCTGAGGATAAGACAAGATTTATATTTATCTCCAGAGTGATGAAAGAAAAGGGGATAGAAGAGTTTTTTGATTGCGCCAAGGCGGTCAGAAACAAACATGATGATGTAGAATTTCATGTTCTGGGTTATTGCGAGGAAGAATATGAAACGATACTTCAAGATCTTAATAAAGAAGGTATCTTTGTCTACCATGGAAGTGTTCTTGATGTTAGACCGTATCTGGCCCAGGTAAAATGCCTTATTCATCCTTCATATCATGAGGGCATGTCAAATGTATGTCTTGAAGCGGCAGCATGCGGAAGGGCTGTTATAACGACTGACAGACCCGGATGCAGAGAGACTGTAATAGATGGAGAGACAGGCTATATAATATCTGCCCGTAACAGTGATGCTTTGATACAAGCAGTCGAGAGATTTATAGCGTTATCTGACGATGAAAAAAAAGCCATGGGAGAAGCTTCAAGAAAGCACGTAGAAGAGAAGTTTGACAGGAACATAGTGGTAAAAGAATATTTAAATCAACTGGAAAGAATAATTGGCTGAAACATGAAAGTATTGATTGTAAACAAATTTTTATATCCAAACGGCGGTTCTGAAACCTACATATTTGAGATCGGAAAGCAACTTGAAAAACTGGGTCATGAGGTCCAGTTTTTTGGTATGGAGCATAAGGGCAGGATAGTGGGTAATAATGCTGAATCCTATACGTCCGATATGGATTTTCATACCGGAAAGATGTCCAGACTGACTTATCCCTTTAAGGTATTATACTCGTTTGAAGCTAGAAGAAGGATAAGAAAAGTACTGGATGATATGCAGCCCGATGTAGTGCATCTGAATAATATAAATTTTCAGATAACACCATCTATCATTGATGAGATAATATCATACAGAAAAAAGACAGGCACAGATGTAAAGATCGTTTCGACGGCCCATGATTACCAGTGGATCTGCCCGAATCATATGATGAGAGTACCGGAGTCAGACTGTAACTGTGACAAATGTGTAGGAGGAAGATACATTAACTGTACAAAGAACAAATGTATTCACGGTTCGATGGCAAAAAGTCTGCTGGGTGCCATGGAGGCCAGACTGTACAGGATCAAGAAAACATATAAAAAAGTGGATACTATCATTTGCCCGAGTGTATTTTTATATGATCAGTTCAGGAGAGATTCTCTGTTTAAGGGATGTAATCTTGTAGCAAGGCATAACTTTTTCTTAAAGGGAGAAGATTTTAATGAGATCATCAGACTTAAGAAGAAGGACTATGTACTGTATTTTGGAAGATATTCAAAAGAAAAAGGCATAATAACACTAATAAATGCAATAAAACAGCTTCCGGAGATTCCTTTTGTATTTGCGGGAAGCGGTCCTTTGGAAAATGAGCTCAAGGGTATAGATAACATAGAAAATAAAGGTTTCTTAAGTGGACAAGAGTTGCATAAGCTCATCAGAGAAGCAAAATTTGCTATATATCCGTCTGAATGGTATGAGAACTGCCCGTTTGCAGTAATGGAAGCAATATCCTATGGAACACCTGTGATCGGTTCAAGAATAGGCGGTATTCCAGAACTTATTGGGGAAAATGGGACAGGAGTTGAATTTGTCAGCGGGGATGTTAATGCTCTTACAGAATCAATTCACAGATTGTGGAATGATCTGGAAAAACAAAATGCGATGGAAGATAATTGCAAAAAAACAGGATTTGATACAGTGGAGAGTTATACAGACTGGTTAGTAAATACTGTATACGGTAAATGATATGTATTTAAGCAGGCATAAGCATCTGTTATCTGTTCCGATCATGCTTTCTGCGCTTGTGAGGTTGATCGGATCAATATGCAGAGCGATCATACGGATACTTGTTAATCGAAGCAATAGCATAAATCCAGATATGACAGATTCATTCTTATGGTATGTTCAGACATTCTTTTCGCTTTTGGAGATAGCGGTAGTAGCTCTAGCCTTTTATATAACCTGGAAGAAACTAAAACATTATAGTGGGATTATAGAAGCTGATGACAGGGTAGAACTGGGAAGGCTTCAGGAAGAGACGCTGGGAACAAAACTGCCATCCCTTTCGTTAAATGCGATAGGGCAGCTATTTCAGATATGGGCAGTAATACTCATAGGAGCGGAAACGGTATATCTTATCTCATCAATGATATACAGGAGATTCACTTCTGAGTTGATGCTTCTTATAACAGATAGTCAGAATTATATGATTTTTTATTCGATTTATAATATGACTCATGGATTCAAGTATCTGTCAATGCTCATGGCCATCCTTCTTGGAGTCATGATGACAGCTATTTTTCTCCATGACAGACGTCTTGAAATTGCTGTTCCTGTTATAGCGGGAATATTTCTTTTGGCGTTCGGAATACTTAATATGCAGAAGATATCTTTGACAGGCAGAGAAATAGGCATAGTATGGACCTCAGTCATCTTTCACCTGACAGAGACTATTGGCCTTCTTGGGTTTTCGATATACCTTGCCATGCATTACAGGGGTTTATAGGTTTTCTTTATACCAGTCTATGGCAAGTTCTATACCAGATTCAAAGTCGTATTCGGGATCATATCCTAACATCTTGCGGGCTTTGCTGATGTCAGCGTTGGAATGTTTGATATCGCCCGGTCTGTCGGGACCGAAGTTTGGTTCACGTTCAATATCGAGAGCCTTACAAAGATCATAATAGATATCCAATAGAAACTTACGTCCGCCGTAAGCTATATTGAAAGCATTTCCTGCGGCTTCTGTCGGTGCAAGACAGGCTTTGAGGTTGGCCTCGATAACATTATCTATATATGTGAAATCACGAGACTGTTTTCCATCCCCGTTGATAGTGGGAGTCTCGCCGTTTATGAGCATCTTTATAAATTTAGGTATTACCGCGGCATAAGCACCATCGGGATCCTGACGTCTGCCGAATACATTAAAGTATCTCAGGGCATATGTATCAAGTCCGTATAGCTTGTGATAAAGCTTGCCGTATTCCTCTGTTACACGTTTTGTGAGAGCGTAAGGAGAAAGAAGATTACCTTCCTGTCCCTCGACCTTTGGAAGGATTGGATGATCACCGTATACTGAAGAACTTGAAGCATATACGAATTTCTTTATACCTGTCTGGCGGGCGGCTTCCATCATATTCAGTGTACCGCCGATATTGTTTTCATTGTAGAATAGAGGCATCTCAATACTGCGCGGAACACTTCCCCACGCTGCCTGATGAAGAACAAAATCTACATCCTCACATATTTTCATACATGTATCAAGATCTCTGATATCTCCGTTAATGAAAGTATAGCCGGTTCGATCGATCAGCAGATCAACATTTTTCTGTTTACCGGTAGACAGGTTATCAAGACATTTAACTTCATATCCAAGATCCAGAATCGCTTCACATAGGTTTGAACCGATAAAACCTGCTCCGCCTGTAACTAAAAAACGTGATCCTTCAGGAAACTTTAATTCTTTGTAACTCATACTTTCTCCCTTTTGAAACAATCGTATAAAACGTATAGATTATAGCACAAGTAATCTGATCTTGCATCTATTAACGAGACGATGCATTTTGTAGTATACTGATAATGTTGTTTATACTAAAGACATGATTATCATGAAGAAAAAACCATTTAGTCAAATGATCAATTTAAGCAGATCGGGAATGATCGCATGCTTTATAGCAAGCATGCTTATTTCTGTTCTTCAGATGTTGGGCAGATATCTTGATGTCAGAAATGGTGACATCAGTATGTCTTTTAGTAAGATAGCCATAGAAGGCATACTGTTCTTCATCTTCTGCAATGTGATCATTATTTTTTTATGGAAATTCGGAAAAAAGGCTTTAATGTCAAAGCCTCTGTCACATGTATTGTTTTCAAAGATATGGTTTTGGCAGCTTATGATGCTTATCTTCTGGCTGCCTTGCTTTCTTGCATATTTTCCCGGAATCTATTCTTATGACGGAGAACCTCAGCTTATCCAGTATACAGCTGGGAGACTTGATAATCATCATCCGATAATCCACACATTGATACTCGGAAAATGCTATGATCTTGGACAATGGTTGATGGCAAAAGGGATCAATATAGATGGGCTTGCTTTTTATACCATTATTCAGGTTTTACTGCTTTCTTTTGCTCTGGCCTATATGATCAGATTTTTAGTTGAAAAGAAAGTCGGCAGAGTATTTGTGATACTGTGTGCAGTATATATATGCCTGTTCCCAACAGTTCCTATCATGGCTGTGAGCAGCACAAAAGATACTTTTTTTACAGCGTTTTTCATTCTGTTTATTACAGGGATCACAGAGGCACTGTATCACAACGGAAAGAATATATATTTTAAACTGTTTGTTTTTTCAATGGGATGCATGTTTTTCAGGCGAAACGGTTATTATGTGATACTGATACTTATGTTGTGGCTGGTCGGTTTATGTATTATTAAGCGTAAGAGTGCACAAAAATATCTTGTAAGCACAGCGATCGTTTTGTTCGTATCTGTAATTGTTTTTACCATATCGGAAAAAGCTGTTATCACGTTGACTCATGCTTCAAAGGGAGAAGCGGCCGAGGCTCTTTCTATACCGCTTCAGCAGATGGCAAGAGCGTTTAAGAACGATGATAACGCGATACGCATTAAATACGGGGAGAGACTGACATCTTACATATCTGAAACAGGTCTTTGCAATTATAGACCGCTTATTTCGGACGGAGTAAAACAGTATTTTAATAACGAGCTTTTTGCTGAGAATAAAAAAGATTTTGCTAAGGTCTATCTTGAACTTGGAAAGGATTATCCCGGGCCGTATGCACTGGCAGTCTTATATCTGACAAAAGGCGACTGGCATATGCTCGATACCTCATATTGCAGAGTATACAAGAACTGGTGGCGTGACAGGACAGGGTATCTGATAACTGATGCAACACCGGTATTTGCCGGTGATTTTGTGAAAAAATCCAATCTTTTGCCGCAAATACGAGCTTTGTATGAGAGATTTGCTTCCGACTGTACCTTCATGAGATGTATTCCGCTCATGATCATATGTGCGCCGGCTTTTTACGTATTTCTTTCACTCCTTGGTGCAGTAGCAATACTGATGAAAAAGAAAAGAGGCTTTTACCTTGTTTTTGCAGCGATACTGTTATATCTATTAACTGTTTTCTTCGGACCATGCGTACTTGTTAGATATATTTTTCCGCTTATGGCAGCAATGCCGTTATGTTCATGGTGTGTATTACAGGATGACCTTGTTTTATGATTGCAATTGGAGTAAAATAACATTGTTTGATTTCTAGAATGAATGGAGGAAAAGATGAGTTTATACGAAAAGATAGTTACCGGTGAAGAGAAGATAGCACTTGTGGGTCTTGGATATGTCGGCATGCCGATAGCTGTTGCATTTGCAAGAAAGGTCAAGGTTGTTGGATTTGATCTTAATGCGGCTAAGATAGATCTTTATAAGAACGGGATAGATCCGACTAATGAAGTCGGAAATGATGTTATAAAGAATACAACTGTTGAATTTACCGCTGACCTGGCTAAGTTAAAAGAAGCCAAGTTTCATATTGTTGCGGTTCCTACGCCTGTAAATGATGACCATACGCCTGATCTTACACCGGTAGAAGGCGCCAGCAGATTACTGGGACAGAACCTCACGAAAGGTTCTATCGTAGTATTTGAATCTACGGTATATCCGGGCGTTACTGAGGATATATGTGTTCCGATACTTGAAAAGGAATCAGGCCTTAAGTGCGGAGTTGATTTTAAGATCGGATATTCACCCGAGAGAATAAACCCGGGTGATAAGGTTCACAGACTTGAGACCATTACCAAGATAGTATCAGGTATGGATGCTGAAACTCTTGATGAAGTAGCGCATGTATATGAACTTGTAGTTGAAGCAGGCGTTCACAGAGCAGAATCAATAAAAGTCGCTGAGGCGGCAAAAGTAATAGAGAACAGCCAGAGAGATATCAATATCGCATTCATGAATGAGCTTTCCATCATCTTCCACAAGATGGGGATTGATACCAAAGCGGTACTTGAAGCTGCAGGAACCAAGTGGAACTTCTTAAAGTTCTTCCCAGGGCTAGTAGGAGGTCACTGCATAGGAGTTGATCCTTATTATCTTACATACAAGGCTGAACAGCTTGGATATCACTCACAGATAATTCTTTCCGGAAGACGTATTAATGATGATATGGGCAAATATGTCGCTGAGAGCATTGTTAAAAAGCTCATTGCAGCAGATCTTCCCGTAAGAAATGCAAAGGTGGCCATACTTGGGTTTACCTTCAAGGAAAACTGCCCCGATACAAGAAATACTAAGGTTATAGATATCTATAATGAACTTACAGAGTATGGCATCACTCCGATCGTTGTTGATACAACCGCAGATGCTGATGAGGCAAAGAGATTGTACGGCATTGAATTTGCTACCATGGAGGATATAAAGAACATGGATGCAGTTGTAGTTGCCGTAGCTCATGATGAGTTTTTGAAGATTACAAAGACCGATATAGACAGATTCTTCAATCCGAATAATAAAAAGAAGGTTCTTGCTGATATCAAAGGACTGTACAATAAGGATACATTTTCCGGAGATGATTACTCATACTGGAGATTATAAAAAATTGTACTTAAGACCGCAGAGATGCGGTCTTTTTGTATGTAATGATATGTGGTAAAATAAATGCTATGAAAACTTCTATTAGAATGGATGATATAACTCCTGATATGGATTATGAAAAATTTTATAGAGTTAAGGAAATACTCGATGAAGCTGGTATCAGACCGCTCATAGGCGTAGTCCCGTACAGTAAGGACGAGACACTTCGTTTAGAGAAGCCGCATGAAGACTTTGATGTGTTTGCTCGCAATCTGCAGCAAAACGGCTGGATCATTGCTCTTCATGGCTACAATCATCTGTATACCACAAGAGATAAGGGGATATTTCCTATAAATGAGTTTTCTGAATTCGCGGGAGTGGATTATGACAAGCAGGAAGTCATGATACGACAGGGCCTGTCACAGTTAAGAGAATGGGGGCTTGAACCTCAAGTTTTCATGGCTCCCGGTCACACATTTGATAAGAATACTTTAAAGGCATTGAAAGCAAATGGTATCAGCAGGATAACAGATGGATTTGGTTTAAAGCCTTACATTCGAGACAGTATTACATTTTATCCGATCAGCAGTAAAAGAAGTGACTGCGTAAGCGATAAGGAAGGTTACAGTACATATGTGCTTCATACCAATACGATGTCGCATGATGGTATCGAGGCATTTAAAAAGATGCTAAACGACAACCGAGAGAAGTTTATATCATACGATGAGTATCTAGAGGTGGCCCCTGAGCAAAGAACAAGCATGGGTAACCTCAAAGAGTATGCGATGGCTCTCGCCAAGCATTATCTGGTGAGCAAAAAAGCCAGCAGGGGAACCGTTATACACGAGCAGTAAAGGATAAAATTATGATAAGAGTTTTACAGGTACTGGGAAGCACTTCTCTCGGCGGAGCAGAGAGTCGTATCATGGATCTGTACAGACATATGGATAGGGAAAAGATACAGTTCGATTTTCTGGTAACAAGAGGAAATACCGGCCATTTTGATGCCGAGATCGAAAGTCTTGGCGGTCATGTATATACAGTACAAGGCTACAGGATATTCAATCATAAGAGCTATGTTAGTGAAGTTAAAGACTTTTTTAAAAATCACAGCGATTATGCTGCAGTACATGGCCATATAACCAGTACTGCCTCTATCTATCTGCCTATAGCTAAAAAAGCGGGAATACCGCTTACGATAGCACATGCTAGGAGTGCAGGGGTTGATAGTGGAATAAAAGGAATACTAACAAATATCCTTAGAAGAAATCTTTCTGATCGCTGTGACAAGATGATAGCCTGTTCTGACTTGGCAGCTAAGGCTGTATTCGGAGAGCATAGTTATACGGACGGTCTGGTCAAGATCATGCCGAATGCCGTAGAAGTAAATGATTATGCAATAGATCAGCAGGCGCGTGACAGGGTTCGCAAAGAATATGGTATAGAAGACAGATTTATTATTGGTCATACAGGAAGTTTCAGAGAAGCTAAAAATCACAGGTTTCTCATTCAGTTATTTGCTGAGTATGTAAATCTAAGAAATGATGCAGTACTGATGTTAGTAGGTGCAGGATCTCTTATGGGAGAAATGAAAGCTCTGGTGGATGAACTTGACAAAAACGCAGTATCAGCAGGAAAAGAATCAATAAAGGATAAAATAATATTTACGGGAGAACAATCTCCGATAGCTCCTTTTTATCAGGCGTTTGATGCACTGGTATTCCCTTCGATATATGAAGGCATGCCGGGAACTGTTGTAGAGGCACAGGCATCAGGACTAAGATGCCTTGTATCGGACAGAGTAACAAGGCTGGTAAAGGTTACGGATCTTGTAGAGTTTGAGAGCCTTGACAAAACTGCAACACAATGGGCAGAAAAACTGAATTCAATGTACGGTGAGACATCCGCGGATGCTCTGTGGCATGAAAGATGTAATGAAAACAGCTTTATTCAGCAGATGATGAAGGACAGTGATTATGATGTCAACAATCAGGTGGCATATTATAGTGATCTATATATAAAGGGCATGGATGAGAATAGATGACGATACATGTTTTTATAGCACATATGGGAATTGGAGGCTCGGAGAGAGTCTGTGTAAATCTCGCAAATGAATGGGCAAAACGTCACGAAGTTCATATAGTCGTATTAAATCTAGAAAATGATGTAAATACGCATCTGATCGACAAAAGAGTCTGCCTACATGAACTGGGGGTTTCCAGACTTAGGTATGCTGCTTTACCTATGTTTGGATATATTAGGAAATATAAGCCGAAATTCATGTTTGTCTTTGGCATGGAGATGGCTGTCATATTAAATAAGCTGAAAAAGCTAAGACTTACGGACACAAAAATGATCGTCAGGGTACTTAACAATGTTAATATTTCCCTGGCTAAAGAAGATAATGTATCACCGATAGTGGAGAATTATCTGAAAAAAGCCCAGAATCAGCTGAAAGATATGGACATGGTCATTTCTCAGTGCAAAGCCATGGGTAAAATGCTCTTAAAAATAGGAGCAGTATCCGAAGAAAAGCTCAGAGTAATATATAATCCCGTTAGCACCGAGCTGATAAAACGTGTGGATGATAAGAGGCTTCTTAATGCAAAGCCTGAGAACAACATGGGAAACCGTATAACATTTATAGGCAGGGTGGATCCTCAGAAACAGCCTGATCAGCTTATAAGAGCATTTGACCTGATAAGGAAAACCATCCCTGATGCGATGCTTAGGATCGTAGGAAACGGACACCTTATGGAACAGACCAGGGAACTGGCAAAAAGCCTTGGCGTTATAGATTCGGTTATCTTTGATGATGTTAGAAAAGATATGGAGAACGTATATTGTGATACGGATGTTGTGATTCTGTGTTCGCAATATGAAGGCATGCCCAATGCACTTATAGAAGCTATAGGATGCAGTATCCCTGTTGTTTCTTATGATTGTCCGATCGGACCTGCCGAGATCATAGAAGATGGTGTGAACGGTTTCTTGGTTGAACAGGATGACATAGAAATGCTTGCTCAAAAGACAGAGCTGGCTTTAAAACAGAGCTGGGATACTGATATAATAAAATCTACATGCAAGAAATTTGATCCTGTTAAGATAGCAGCACAATATGAAGAGGTGTTTGAGTGGATCACTCAAAAATGAAAACAATAGCATTCTATATCGGAAGTCTTACCAGAGGCGGCGCGGAACATGTGATGGTCAATCTTGCCTCGTATTTTTGTGCACAGGGCTATAAGGTCTATCTGGTCACAAAGCTTAAAGAAGAGCCTGAATACGATGTTCCTGACGGCGTAACCAGAATACTGGCGGACATAACCGAGGATGAAGAGACAGATTCTAGAACAAAGAATCTAATAAACAGAATAATAAAACTCAGAGCTATATGGAAAGAGATAAAACCTGATATCATCGTATCTTTTATCAGGAAAAACAATCTTATGGCCATTGCATCTTCGAGAGGTTTAAAGATTCCTGTTGTAGTCGGTATCAGAAGCAATCCCGAACGCGAGCTTAGTGGCAAAGCATTTAAAACACTCTCTTTTTTCCTGTTCAGATATGCAAAAGGCATAGTGATGCAAACGACAGTGGGGGTAGAGTATCTTCCTGGATATCTCAGAAAGAAAGCTGTCGTCATGCCCAACTCCATAGATGAAAAGTTTATGGATATTGAATATGACGAGCAAAGAAAACCAGAGATAGCTGTTGTCGGACGAATAGATGATAACAAGAATCAGCTGATGGTATTAGAAGCATTCTCGGATATAGCATCAGAGTTTCCCGAGTGGAGCCTCCATTTATATGGAGACGGAGAGAAAAGACAGGAGCTGGAGCAAAGATTTGGTTCAGATCATATAGTATTTCACGGACAGATCAAAAATGTTGAAGAAAAGCTATGCAACAGCTCTATCTTTGTTCTTCCCTCGAAACAGGAGGGGATGCCTAATGCGCTCATTGAGGCTATGGCTGTGGGAGTTGCGTGTATATCCACAGACTGTCCATGCGGAGGCCCATCTGATTTGATTGAACAGGAAAAAAATGGTATTCTGATAGCCGTTGATGATAAAGAAGAGCTAAAAAAACAGCTTATAAGACTTATGAGTGATACAAAACTCAGGGAAAGACTGGGGAATGAAGCCGGAAAGATAAAAGAAAAGCTATCACCGCAGATTGTAAATCTCAAATGGGAAGAATATCTGCAGGAGTTAATAAAATCTTAAGTATTGCTTCGCTTTTTTATCAAAAATGAAGTTTATCATATAGATATACGATAAGGAGGCGACTTATGAAAGAATGGTCAATAAGAATAGGATGTGTACTTCTTGGTGTGGCATTAACACTCGGAACCATGCATCTTAAAGGAATGATAAATAAATCCGATGTTTCAACTGCACAGGAGGTTGAAACTGAAAAAGATGCAAAGAATACAGTATCAAATGATGAGACGGATACTGCTATAGAAGAAAAGGAAGACTCTAAAAGCGATTTCTTGTTGGAAGCTCAGTTAAAGTATCAGGATATGTTGGATAAAAAACTGAATAATGATGAGAGCCAAAAAGATGAACAGGAGAATGAAACACAGCCCGACGAAGAACTTGAACCGGAACCTGGTAGCATAGAGTCTGCACCTGTAAAATGGATAAAGGACTATCCTATGATTAACTCAGATGAAACCCTAGAAGACAAGCTGTCTGAAAGATCATCCTATGAAGAGACTATGGCTGTAAATGCATTAGACAAGATGATAATAGAAAACAGTACCATAGATTTTTCAAATGTTAAGATTACCATTATGGGTGACAGTCTGACTGAGGCCAGCAATCTGAGCGAGGAGGAAAAGGGACTTTATAACTGGCCGACACAGCTTAAAGATATATTGAACTGCAAGGAAGTTGTCAATCTTGGAATAGGCGGATCTACGGTAAGTTCCTGTGTCGCTCACTATCCTATGTGCAAACGCTGGACGGATATACCTAAAGACAGTGATATAATAATCGTGATGGGCGGAAGCAATGATATGCTGTTTGAAAACAAATGGCAGTTTGGCGAGCTGGAATACAATAAAAGAATGATCGACGATACATTTTGCGGAGATCTTGATCGTATGCTAAGCTCTATGGCATATACTTACAGAGAAACCAATGATGAAAACTACTGTAAACTGATATATATCAATCCTCCGTCAACGATACTCAATGATGCTGTTTATGCATCAGACCCGAATAATATGATTCATCAAAGAAGTTTTGCGGAAGCGATCAATACGATAGCACCCACATATGGTTTTGAAGTCATAGATATGTATAATAATAATATACTTAACTCGCATGATCCTGATATTAATGCGCAGTATGTGTATGACGGAATACACTGCAACAAAGAAGGATATAAAATTATGGCAGAGCATGTAGCAAGCCAGATAATACAAAGAATTGAGCAATAAAAATGGATGGATTAAAGCAAGTACGAAATAACAAATGGGTGTTCTATGCCATTCTTATAGTGAATTTTTTCGCTATTCTCATATATGGATTTCTGACTCCACCCGTATCAGATGATCTTTATTGGAATCCCGGAAAGTATGTCCCGATGTCGGAAATACTTCGGGATTCTTGGGCGTATTACAATAATTGGCTCGGTCGGATAGAATCATATTTCTTTACAAGGGTTTCAGATGCATATCCCAAGCCTTTTTTCAATGTGGTAAACAGCTTTTTCTTTATTGGGCTGATCCTTGCTCTTTATCATAACATTGACAGAAAGAATAAATATGATAACAGGACTCTGGCACTTATAGCTCTTTATATCTGGATATGGGGAATTGATTTTGCTCAGACCATGCTCTGGGTATGCGGTGCTTGCAACTATCTCTGGTGCGTTGCTATAGAATTCGGCTTTTTGGCATATTTTAGATACAGATTAAGATGTGAAAAAAGTAATAATAGTATAGCTCTGATCATACTTATATTTTTGTGGGGATTATTGGCAGGAGACGGCAATGAGCTCTCATCGGGAGGCGTATTTTTGCTTACCGCGTATTTCACTCTTGTTGATATCATCAAAAAAGGAGAGGACAAAGACAGCTTATTTGCAAAGATAAAAAAGAATCTGAATGCTTTTGAGTTTTTCGGGATTCTGGGCTTTGTACTGGGGCTTATCATAATGGTCATAGCTCCGGGAAACAGGATAAGGGGTGTTGTGAGAGCCGGTGATGAAAGCCAGACAGGTATCCTGCTGTATCTGGGAAGATTTATCAAGATTAATGGTATAATATATGAGTACATGTCTTTACTAATAGTTTTAATAGTTGTTTTGCTCGTATACGTTATTATTTATCATGAGAAAAAAGCAAAAGATCTGAAGGATATATATGCGTATATAGCAGTGGCTTTTATTTCTATTTACGTGATAATAATAACAACAATACCGATGCCAAGAGCATTTATGGGTGGAAGCCTGATATTGTTGATCGCCTGCATACAGCTTATACAGTTTATCGATAAGAGTGACAGATCCCTTAACGTGTTTTTTGCAAGTGCGATCATACTGATGACGATATTCATGTTTAAGTCTTATGTCGATAACGCAGCTAATCTGGTTCGGATATTGAGAGAGCTGGATATACGACAGGAATATGTAGACGAACAGAAAGCACTTGGAAACTATTCGCTTACACTTCCCATGCTAAGAAAAGAATGGGATAATAGATATACGTTCATTTATAATGATAATGACATAAGCGAAGAACCAGATGCATTCGGTAGCGAAATATACAGGATATACTATGGACTTGATGAAGTTGTCGGAATACCATGGGAAGAGTGGGAAAGGAATACGGAATGTCAAAATTAAGTATAATAATACCCGTATACTATAATGAGGGAGAACTTCTCCCATTATATAATGACATGAAATCAAAAGCTCTGGATGTCATATTAGAGCAGGGAGATGATTATGAGATCATCATGGTTGATGATGGAAGTGAAGACAACAGCTGGGAAGAAATGAAACAGCTGTTTGATATGGATGACAGGATTACATTATTTCATCTGTCACGTAATTTTGGAGAGCATCCAGCTATTCTATGCGGTTTGGAGCACTGCAGTGGTGATTGCGCGATCAATAAGGCTGCGGATCTTCAGGAACCCAGTGGACTGATAATAGACATGTTTGCAAAATGGAAAGAGGGTTATAATGTAGTAATTGCGACCAGGGCTGGCAGAGAAGAAGGCAGAGTACAGAAGTTTTTTGCGAACTTCTATTATGAGTGTGCAAGAAAACTGGCTTTCCCCAATATGCCTGATGGTGGATTTAATATAGAACTGCTGGACCGAAAAGCAATAAATGTGCTTTTAAGTATGGATGAAACAAATGCAGCTATTGAGGGACAGATACTTTCTCTCGGTTTCAGGACTGCAAGAGTACCATATATCAGAAAAGCCAGGGAGATAGGGACCAGTAGATGGACATTGAAGAAAAAAATAAAGTGTTTTATGGACATGATGTTCGTTAATTCCGGGTTTCCCATCAATTTTGTCGGATATATAGGGGGAGCGATAAGTATACTGTCAGTGATAATGATTTTGTATTTCCTGATCAAATGGATTGTAGTGGGCGAATCGGTCGAAGGCTGGACTAGTCTGTTCATATTAGTGCTGTTTTCATTGGGAGTTACAATGGTTTCCTTGTCAGTGCTTGGAAATTATATATGGAGAGGGTTTGAAGCTGTTAAGAGAAAACCTGTATTCATAGTTGAAGACGAGATAAAGCACAGGGATTGATATAGAAAAATCCAACTACAGGAAAACAGATAGAATATATGATGAAGATCACATGGAGCAAAATAAAATGAAATACAACGTAGTAGTATTCGGAGTTAAGGATACATCGGAAAACATCATAGATTATATTCATAATACCTTATGCCCTGTGGATCTGGTTGTAACAGTAGCGAATAAAGTTACTGGCAGTAACGATATCTCAGGATACAAGGGACTGGCTTTTTTGACAGAAAAATACGGTATACCGGTATTCGAATCCGATACTTACGGCCTTAAGGATGAGAGAACCAGGGAATTCTTTGAATCCAACAGTTTTGACATCGGAATAGTAATGGGATGGCAGAGACTGATCCCTAAACATGTTTTGGATTGCTTTAGATTCGGAATATTCGGATTCCACGGCAACTGCGGATATCTTCCGTTCGGAAGGGGAAGATCGCCTCTAAACTGGTCCGTAATACTAGGTGATACAAGATTCAATCTTAATCTTTTCAAGTATGATGAAAAAGCTGACAGTCCCAATATATTTGCTACTGAGATGTTTTCGATAAATGCTCATGATGATATAAGATCTGCTCAGTATAAAAACATGATATCCAGCAAGAGGCTTATTAAAAGGCTTATTAATGACTATCAAAAGGGAGAGATAATCATTAAGACGGATTCAAAAGACTATGATTCTTGGTATGAAAAGAGAACTCCTTCAGATGGTAAGATAGACTGGAAAGACAGGACTAGAAACATATACAATCTCATAAGAGGCGTGACAGCACCGTTTCCAGGAGCATTTTGCTATATTAAGGACAAAACAGATATTAAGGTTACGATATGGAGAGCAAGACCGTTTGACGAGATGCTAGATCTTTCCATGTATGCCCCGGGAGAGGTCATAGATATATTTGATGATCGTCTTGTTATAAGGACGGTTGATGGTTCATTGCTCATAGATGAATATGAATGTAAAGAAAAGGTAGATACAGGTGACATTCTTATATAAGTTAAATAACCTAATGGAGGAATTATGTTTTCGTTTGGCGACTATAAACAGATAATAGAATTCATAAAAGAAACAGGACTGGCATGTGATTATAAGGCAGCGATAAAACGCGATAGATTTGTTATTATGCGACATGATGTGGAATACAGCGTGGAAAGAGCATATGCGATGTCAAAAGTAGAAGAGAGTATGGATTTTACATCTAATTACTTTTTCCAGTGGACCAATAATTCATACAATCTTTTGTCGAGAAAGAACATGGATATGATAAAGGACATGCATGAAAGAGGACAGAATATCGGTCTTCACTTTGCTCTTAACGGTATGACTGATATGCAGCAGATACGAAAGCAGATAGTCAAAGAGATGGATATCTTGTCTGATATGTTCGGGTTCAAGGTTGATACTTTTTCTGTTCACAGACCGTCAAAGGACGTACTCAGAGAGAATATCAAACTTCCGGGAGTCTATAATGCGTATCAGGATGAGTTTTTCACATTTGCTGAAGAGGTAACAGAAAAGACTCCTGTGAACGTCAAATACATGTCCGATGCCAATCACATATGGAGATACGGATATCCCGACAGAGACAATATATTTAACCATGATAAAGTCCAGATCCTTGTCCACCCTTTTGGATGGACAGAAAATGGATATGATAACTTTGATAACTACAAGACTCTGGTTCACGAGAAAGAGATCGAACTCATAGACAGCATAGACAGGGAATGCAAGGATTTTGGAGAATATCGCAAATTCTTTGATGACAATGCTGTATATAAATATCAGTGAGATTTCAATTTAGTGCTGAATTCATACCACTGCTGGAATATGTAATACGCCCATACCAACTTGCTGTAATTGGCACCGGTAGCTGGACCGGCATCTCCGCTGTTAAGATACTTATCTATAAAAGATGATACATAGACAGGGTTGAAAAGATCCTGTTTTTTTATGTATTCAGGATTGCTGTATTCCTGTAGTGGCTCTCTTAGAGGACCGCGAAGCCACATATCCATCGGGACACCAAAGCCCTGTTTGGGTCTGTTAAGCATCTCACGGGGAATATAATCATATGCAAGCTCTTTCAGTATATATTTCTTGTTACCCTGATTATATTTGTATTCATGAGGTATTCTGAAAGAATACTCCATGACATTTGTATCCATGATGGGACATCTGTTCTCAAGCGAGTATTTCATGGATGCTCTGTCCATCTTCACGAGGATGTCATCGGCAAGGTATGTCTCCATATCTAGCAGCATACGTTTTATCTGCCAGTTTTTTACATGATATGTATCTTCAATAGGATATTTGATCGGACGAATGTCAACAACGGAGGTTATATCCTCTGAGAGAAAATGACCGGCGGCGGTTATATATGAATCGCTTGCAATCTGTGTCTTTGTGAGAGGATCACGGTTATTTGCTACGACTCTTACTCTGAAAGGCATCCTATTTATCAGACGGTGATCCCCAAATCCTATCTTTCCGACAGCATTTACGACAGCGCCGGCTTTGTCCAATAACTGAGCCTGCCTTACATTGTCATATATATTGTATCCGCAGAAAAACTCATCACCACCATCTCCTGAGAGAGCGACGGTGACATCATTTTTCGCAAGCTTAGACACGAGCATAGAAGGAATCTGTGAACTGTCAGCAAACGGTTCATCATAATATGTGGATACCGATTCAACAAGGTCATACATCTGATCGGTCTCTATGTACAGTTCTGTATGATCAGTTCCGAGATGTTTTGCTATCTCTTTGGCGTAAACCGCTTCGTTATACTTTGGAACATCAAAGCCAATACAGAATGTCTTGACAGGGGTTGAAGACTGTGACTGAGCTATCGCTGTGATGAGTGATGAATCATAACCGCCGGATAAGAAGGTCCCGACTGGTACATCAGCGATCATCCTGGATGCCACAGCTTCCATTAAACAGTCTTTTAATCCAGCTTTTGCTTCTTCATAGTCAGATACCGGATCTTTAGATTTTTCAGCGTAAACAGACTTGATGTCCCAGTACTTCCAATCTTTGCATTCCCCGTTCTTAAACTTAAGTATTCCGCCGGGAGAAAGCTTGTAGACGTTTTTATATATAGTATCCGGTCCGCATATATACTGCTGAAAGATATATCTTGGTATAACACCGGGATCAATTTCTAGGTCAATAGCATGGCAGACCATGAAAGGCTTTAATTCCGATGCAAAAAAAATCCCGCCATTAAAAAGACCGTAATAGAGAGGCTTTTTACCGATCCTGTCTCTTATGAGATACAGAGTTGATTCAGCCCTGTCATATATTGCGATGGCAAACATACCGTTGATATGTTCTGCCATTGATATTCCCCATCTTAAGTATGCCGCTAGGATGACTTCAGTATCACAGGTTGATATGAAGTTATAATCGCTTAATTCTTCTTTAAGGTTTCTGTAATTATATATTTCTCCATTGAAGACTACTGACAGACGTCCGTCTGCAGAGTGCATCGGCTGATGGCCGAGAGGAGAGAGGTCAAGGATAGACAGTCTTCTTTGAGCAAGACCAACATTGTAATCATTGTCACAAAAGACTTCAACTCCGCTATCATCCGGACCGCGGTGATACATTGTATCATTCATTACTTTTAACTCATCGGATGATATATATTCTTTTGAAACATAACCGCATATACCGCACATGATAGAAGGCTCCTTATCGGTTGTTAATTATGTGATGTATATAAGATATCCACTGACTGGCAACAGCTGACGCATTTGCGATATCAGAGATGTTTTTGGCTTCTTTAGCTAGAGTCAGAGCAAGATCTCTGTCTTCTATGAGCTTTATCATGGCATCAGCCAGGGCCTGTTCATCCTTGATAGGTACAAGAATACCGTTTTCCATGCTTCGGATGATAGTCGCAGGTCCTCCGCATGGACAATCGGTGGAGATTACCGGCATACCTAGAGCCATGGCTTCAAGAACCGAATTGGGCAAACCTTCCCAGTCAGAACTGAATACATATATCATACCCTTTGGCAGTTCGTGCTCAAGATCATCACTGGCTCCCATAAGGAATATATACTTTTCGGCATGGTTTGATGAGATTATATCCTCAAGTATCTCTTTTGTCCCGTCACCCGAATCGCCGCCATACAGTCTTAGCACATAATCAGGATATTTTTCATGCACACGCAAGAAAGCCCTTAAAAGCAATGGCTGGTTCTTGAAATCTACAAGACGCGCATGGTGAACCACAGCTTTTTCTTTATCTGTTTCATTAACATCAGGAACACCGATGTATTTGGGATTGATCGGATTTAATATTATCCTGGAATTGTCCTGAAGATACGGATAGAAGAATTCCTTCTGCCCCTTTGTCTGGAATACACATCCAGCAGCTTTAGGAAACAGCCACTTTATCTGTATCTTATCTGACAGTGCATCGTAATGGCCTACAGGATCCGTTCTGATCGAGATAACAACCGGAATGTCACTGTTTCCGGCAGCCATAAGTGCTCTGTAATTGGCACGCTGCGCAAATGCTATCAGTATATCCGGTTTATATTCTCTTACAAAGTCCTTAAGATACTTGATCCTTAGAAAGAACTTGGTGATCCTTCCCTTTTTTTTGTCTTCTTCGCGGAGCCCCACATGAACTCTTTTTATTCTTTTATCTATCTCAAATTCGTTTTCATCCTGCCATTCTGTGGCAATGAAAACATCCTCGCCCATGGCGCAGAGCTGGTTGGCAAGTGAAGAGACTACTCTTTCGGCACCGCCCTGGCACAGACAGTTGAGGTGAAATGCTATTTTACTCATTATTATATCTACTCCGAAGTTTTTTTATAATATAACTTATGGACATGTAAAATGCAATTAATCAGTCTTTTTCAGCCTGAAAAGTTCATTGAGCATGACGATAAGAGATATATAGAATATCGGCATGCCGTATATAGTATACCTGGTCTGTGGAAATATGACCATGGAAACGACTGTCACATTCATTAACACGGCGATCAGAGACATGCACGATATGATAAGTGCATTTGAACTTTGTACATCGTTTTTGGCTCTTTTTTTGATCAGATAGATGAGAAGTATAAAGTATACAGGGATAATTACTGCTGTATAAAGACACAGTATCCTGCGTTTTTGAGCAACGGTGTTGACCAGACCTTCTAAAAAGTTATTGAAGATCACTTTTGAAAGTGACGCTATTTCATGCGGGATAAGAGCTTTATTAAACTCGTTTCTGACAACATCCAGCCTTTCTGTATATGACAAGTCATCCATTCCCCACTCTTCATGGTGAGCGGTCATTATGAGTTCCATAGTATCAAGCTGTATATGGTCATAGTTGTCAGCAAAGTGAGATGTGGAGTCATACCAGTTACCCGGAGCATATTTCATGATCCATTCATTACTGTCACATACATCAAATATCTCCAAAAACAGGTCTTTATATTTCTCGGGAATGTATCTGACATATTCTCTTTTAGCTGTATAGAAAGCCATAGTGCTTAAGAAGCGATTATCTTCGGTATGTGTATGATAACTTCCGTGAACAATCCTGTTGTAGACATTGTCACACAGAGTTGTAATCAAAAGTGTGATAATCAGTGTAAGTATCAGATTCCTGATAATGAATAGTGCCTTAAGTCTTGCAGGTTTTTTGCTGTGAATAAGTTCATGACATATGATCGATATGATCAGGATAAAGAGCATGATATACATCTGCTTTCTTGTAAGGACACCTGCTATAGTAATAACCATACTGAGTATCAGGTCACTTTTTTGACCGTTTATTATATATCTGATACTGAATCTCATAAACATAAGAAACAGACTTATCGCCAGACCTTCAGTGAGGATGCTGTTAGAATACATAGATCCTCTGGATGCTACAAATCTGTTGAGCAAAGAGGTAAATATCGGAATTGACATTATGAGCAGACTGACGGGTTTGTTTAGATTGCAGGTTCTGTATATAAAAACAGTAAGAAGCGATGTGGAAACAGCAGCCAGTAAAGACTGTATGATAACAGCTGCAAAAAGGTATGTTTCCTGGGAGCCGAAAATGCTTCTTAGAAGTGCGAGAAAAGTCGGATACAAAGGTTCTCTGCATTCATGCATTATCACATAGCTGTCACTGTCCGCACACCATACTACTCCGTCGTAAAATGCAAAGAAAAGATAGAATGCGAGCGGAATCAGAAACAATAATACAGCAAAAGGATCATATATGCGGTTTTTATCTGTTTTCTTTGCTGACAAGATACAAGCTCCTTTCGTGTTCACATCAGATTTTAATAAAAAAATCACCACTATTCAATATGTATTTTGGATTGTCGTTTCCTTGTCTAAATGATGTATATATGGTACAATTTTAATTTGTATAAATATGTATAAATGTAGAGTTGGAGTATGATCACTATAGAAAAAAAACTGCACGGGATAGTACTGAAAAAGATATGGTTTGCAGATAAGCCCGTAGCTGATAACGGAATAATCCAATATAAACAGGCAAAGTTTGCTGATAACGGATGTGAGGAATTCTTGACGCTGATAAGCGACCTGACTGAGACCGAAGAAGAGATGATCGCCCGTTTTTCTAAAGGATGTCGATATAAGGTCAACAGGGCTTACAGAGAAAACATAAAGTTTTATATAGTTGACAGTAACGATATAGATGACACCCAATTAAATGATTTCCTTGATTTCTTTGAGGATTTCTGGAAGAGCAAGAAAACTAAACTAGATGACAGAGACTCGCTTTTTACTGAGATGAAATCGTATATCAAACAGCAGGCACTGACACTTGCATATGCATCGGTTGATGGTGAGAATGTTGTATATCATACTCATATATATGATGATAAGACTGCAAGATTATTGCATTCTGCATCTTTATTCAGACTAAAAGATTCAACTGACAGTTCAAAAAACATCATAGGAATGGCCAACAGGGCCCTGCACTATGAAGAGATGAAGTTTTTTAAGAATAAGGGATTGGCTTTTTATGATTGGGGAGGTGCCGGCAAGACAGAGGATGTCGCCAGCATAACTGAGTTTAAAGAATCATTTGGTGGAGAGTCTTACACATGTTATGACCTTGTACAGGTAAACGGCATAAAAGCCAAAATGATAAGTTTGATTTCACAGCTTAAGCATTCTATAAAAGGATAGTAATACGGATGTGCGGTATCAACGGCATATTAGGGCATATCGATGACCCGAGAGGACAGATAAACAGAATGAATGAATCCGTCATCCACAGAGGACCGGATGCAGAGGGCATCTGGGTGGATGAGAAAACAGGTATAGCGTTTGGTCATAGAAGACTGGCCATCCTGGAACTATCTCAAAAAGGTGCTCAGCCTATGGTTAGCCTATCCGGTGATTATGTGATCACCTTTAACGGAGAGATATACAATTACCTTGAGATAAAAAAACAGCTATTAATTGAAAATGAAGGCATTCGATTCATAGGAAATTCGGATACGGAGCTATTGCTCAATACCATCGAATGTTACGGAATAGAAAAGACGCTTTCTTTAATAAAAGGTATGTTTGCCTTTGCTGTTTATGATAAAGAAACGCATACTGTCATGCTTGCAAGAGACCGCATGGGCGAGAAACCTCTCTATTACGGAAAAGTCGGAAAGAATATCGTATTTGCATCTGATCTTGGTTCGATAGAAAAGATAAAAGATATAGAGCTTAAGATAAACAGTGCCATACTAGCCTCATATTTTAAAGGAGGATACATACCAGCCCCATATACAATATACGAAGGTATATACAAACTCCTTCCGGGACATTATCTGACTATATCCGCGCCGTTTGAAGAGTGTGAGGATAAGTGCTACTGGAATATCAAAGATGTGGCACTTAGGGGACAAAAAGCCCTGTTTAATGGCAGTTTTGAAGAAGCCTCAATAGAGCTTGAAAAAAGGATCAAGGATTCTATAAAGGGACAGATGATATCAGATGTCGCGTTCGGGGCATTTCTTTCCGGAGGTATAGATTCGTCACTTACGGTCGCTCTGATGCAGAGCATAAGTGAAAAGAAGGTCAAGACATTTACCATAGGCTTTGAAGATGAGCGATATGATGAAGCCGTATACGCAAAGGAAACGGCCAGTCATCTTGGAACCGATCATACTCAGATGTATGTTACAAAGAAGGATATACTGGATACTATAGAGAGCATACCAAAGGCATTTACTGAGCCTTTTGCCGACAGCTCGCAAATCCCCACGATGCTAGTCAGCCAGATGACTAAAAAGCATGTTACAGTATCGCTGAGCGGTGATGCGGGGGATGAGTTCTTCTGTGGATACAATACCTATAAGGACGTAAGAGCAGGGCTTGAGATACTAAAAAACAAGCTGTCATTTGTCAAAGGGGATGCAAGAAAAAAATTTGCGAGACTGATAAATAGCACCGGTGGAGACAGCTTTCGTACACTTCACAAGATATCAACTGTGCTAGGCACGGATACTGCTGAAGCCTGGTACAGAAATATCAGATGTGATGATATATTGCTTAATGATCTTTCATTATGCGAAGATCCTCTGAGGGATAACATCGATGATTATCCGGACGGGTATATTAAAGAGCCTGAGCATAATCTCATGCTCATGGATATGATGCAATACCTGCCGGATGATATCTTGGTCAAGGTTGACAGATCTGGAATGTATTATTCGCTGGAGAGCAGGATACCTCTGCTTGACAGGGATGTTATGGAATTTGCATGGACACTGCCACTTGATTACAAATATAACGGAAAGACCACAAAGAGAATACTCAAAGACATATTATACAGATACGTTCCCAAAGAGATGATGGATAGACCCAAAAAGGGATTTTCTGTTCCGCTGTCATCATGGCTCAGAGGAGAAGAACTGCATGACTGGGCGCAGGATATACTGGCTTCGTCAAGAGATCGTATGGGAATATATGTCAATCTTAAGACGGTTGATACCATGTGGAACAGGTTTATGAGCACGGGAGAGGGAGAACGCAATATCTGGAACGTGTTGATGCTTGGTCAGTGGTTTATAAACAGGTAAGTACAGATAATGGAAAAGATGCTCGCATTCAGACTGGATGATATAGCTCCCGGACTGAACAGAGACAATTTCAAAAGATTAGAAAAGATATTCGATGATTTTGGTATAAAGCCTTTGATAGGCATAGTCCCACAAAACGAGGATCCGCATCTTGTTGTTGATGAATTGGATGATGAGTTCTGGAACGACATGCGTCGTCTTAAGGATAAAGGCTGGATGATCGCTCTGCACGGCTTCAGACACGTATACAGCAATGAGTGCAAAGGATTGTTAAATGCCAATCCGTTTAGTGAATTTGCGGGAGTTGAATACGAAGATCAGGTGAGCATGATAGAAAAAGGCAAGAAGATACTGGAAAGTCACGGGCTTATTCCTGAATTCTTCATGGCCCCCGGTCATACATTTGATGAGAATACTCTTAAGGCGCTTTTGGCAAACGGGATTTTAAGGATCACGGACGGATATTCGATAAAGCCGTATGTAAGAGAGGGTATAACATTTTATCCTTGCAGATTGTCAGATGTTGCTATACCAGAAGGTTATGATACAGTATGCATACATCTGAACAACTGGGGCGATAGTGATTTTGAAGATCTGAAAGCGTTCATATCAAAGAATAAAGACATTTGTATCAGTTTTGACAGGCTTTTGGAAATACCAGCTGTTAACTATGACAGGAATATTAAAAAACAGGAAACAAGATTTTATAGAAACAAGATAAGACGTGACAGAATTGCCAATGATACGAGATGGCAGAATTATCTTAGCAGGAGTTATTCAAAAAACAAGCCAGTTAAGATCATAAAAAGATTGCTATATCTGCCTACACTTAAACCTGAAGTCGCTAAAGCAGTTGTTTTTCTGCTGATCTCCCTTTTTCTGCTGAGAAGTCTGTCATATATAATGAGGACAAACGGAGAATCAAAGGACCGGTTTGCAGGTTTCTATGCTGAGAGAAGAGACACTATAGATGTTTTGATGATAGGCTCTAGTACCGTCGGAACAAGTTTTAGTGCCCCTTATATGTGGGGAAGATACGGATTTACATCATATCCGCTTTCGACTAATTCACTCAGACCAAAGGCGATTAAATATCTTATAGAAGAGGGACTCAAATACCAGTCTCCAAAACTGATAGTCATAGAGATGAGGACGTTTATAGCCGATGATGACGATATGGCAGCAGACGAAGGCCATATAAGAGAAACAGTCGACAATATGCGCTATTCATTAAACAGGATAAGAGCGATCAATGCACTTACTGAAAAATTTGATGATAAGATGCCGTTTTATCTGGACATTCTGAAATATCATCCCAACTGGGGGATACTGCTGGAACCAGATGAGTGGAAAAAGTATGATTACTCGGTTTATAGCGAGGATAAGGGATTTTCTGTATTAGCTCGTACGGAAGGCTACAGGGATGGTACTCCGCAGGTGTACACAGATGACAGGGTTAGTATTCCTGATAACCAGGAGGCCGTGCTTAAGGAATTGATTACATATCTCAAAGAAAATCAACTTCAGGCCCTCTTTGTTGTATCGCCAAGAGCGCAGGTTGAGGATTATGAAGAGATGATGAATTATGCCGGTGATATTGTCAGAGAAGCCGGTTATGATTTCATAGATCTGAATTATATGTATGACCGTATGGGATTTGATTACAGACATGATTTTGACGATGGTGCACATACCAACATCTGGGGAGCGGTCAAATGCTCTGATGTGCTGGGAGAGTATATAAAGGATAATTACAGTGTTACATATGATCACGACAAAAGAGTAATAAAGCAATGGGATGATGCATATGATCACTTTATCGAGATCTACAATACAACAGTTGAGGAGGAAAAATAGAGTTAATGACTAAAGAAGAGATATACGAAAGGTTAAACACCGTATTCAGAGAAGTTTTTGATGACGATGAGATAGAAGTTTGCGAAACAACTACTGCTGATGATATCGAAGACTGGGATTCTCTTGAACATATCAATCTTGTAGCAGCAGTTGAACAAGAATTTGGGATCAAATTTACAATGGCTCAGGTCATGGGCATGAAAAATGTCGGGGAAATGGTTGAAGTTATATTGGGGGAAGCATAGATCATGGGAATAACATCCCTGCATTATCTACTGTTTTTTTGCATAGTTTTTATTGTCTATTATTGTCTGCCGCTTAAGATCAGGTGGATAGCGCTCCTTGTTGGCAGTCTCTCATATTTCTTGCTGTCGGATGAGATATATCTTATTCTGTATCCTGTTGCTACGATTTTAGTTACGTGGATATGTGCACGAAAGATTGAGAGTTTAGATGCTGAAAATGAAGCAGGAAAACGCAAGCTTTGTCTGATACTTGCTCTTATATGTGATTTAGGTGTGTTGGGAGTACTGAGATATCTCAACCTTGGAGTTCTTGCTCCGCTTGGTATATCATTTTATACACTCTCCATCATCAGCTATCTGATGGATGTATATTACGGGATCGACAAAGCTGAAAAGAATTATTTCAAGCTGCTCTTATTCGGAACCTTTTTTCCGCTTCTTATCAGTGGACCGATAATCAGATATAAAGATACAGGCAAAGAGATATCTAAGGGACATAGATTTGATTATAAGAAGCTGACATACGGAGCCCAACGTGTTTTATGGGGATTCTTCAAGGTTCTTGTGATATCAGAAAGACTTGCTGTAATAAGTGATACGATATTTAACGATTACACATCATATCTTGGAGTGTATGTAATAATATCTGCGGTATGCTTTACCTTCAGACTGTATACTAATTTTTCGGGTTCAATGGATATAGTGCTGGGACTTGCACTGACGCTTGGCATAGAACTTCCTGAAAACTTCAAAAGACCATTCTTTTCACAGACTGTTCAGGAGTTCTGGCAGAGATGGCATATCACACTCGGAGAATGGCTCAGGGATTATGTTCTCTACAGTACATTAAGAAGCAAAGCTTTTACTGAATTAGGTATTAAGTTTAAGGATAAGTTGGGCAAGAAAAAAGGCAAACACCTGACTACTTATCTTGCAATGATGATACTATGGCTTATTGCGGGCATCTGGCACGGAGGAGCTCTAAATTACATCTGGGGAGTGGGAATTCTTCAGGGTATATATATAATAACAGGAGAGCTGATAAAGAACGGATCAAAGAAGTCTGGAAAAGACAGTGATTCAAGATTACTTAAGACTTTTAAGAGACTTAGGACATTTGTCCTTATGTCGTTTGCCTTCCTGTTTTTCAGAGCTTCAAGTTTAAAAGCTGGATTTTGCATGATCGGGCAGCTTTTTGTCAAATGGAACCCGGAAGTATTGTATGACGGAAGCATACTTACGCTTGGGCTCGACATAAAGAATATCGCAGTACTGATTGTTTCACTTTTAATCCTTTTGGGGGTATCAGTCTTGCAGGAAAAAGAGAGTATCTGCGACAGACTATCACGTTATAACATAGTGTTGAGATGGGGGATTCTGTTTGCGGGATTATTTGTAGTCATCATATTCGGTAGCTACGGACCTGGATATGATGCAGCCGAATTTATATATCAGGGATTTTAATTTATGAATCATTATTCTTTTGAAGACATCAAAACAGGCATGAGTGAAGGCTTTACCGCGAAGATCACTTTTGAGATGATGGACAGTTTCAGAGCGATTTCGGGAGATATAAATCCGCTTCATAATGACAAAACGTATGCTAATGAGCATGGATTTAACGACAGAGTTGTTTTTGGAATGCTTACATCCTCTTTCTTGAGTACGCTTGCGGGAGTATATCTGCCGGGAGAAAAAAGTCTTATTCATGAAGTTGATGTAAAGTTTAAGAAACCGGTCTTTGTTGGTGACGTTCTCACAATCAAAGGTGAGGTATCTGAGATCAACAAAGATTTTAGAGTATTTACCATGAAGGTGACAATGATAAACCAAAAGGATGAGAAGGTACTGCGAGGCAGTATGAGAATAGGTTTTTTAGAAAAAGGCGTTTAGAAGGATCTGACTGATGGATTTTGGCATTATAAAGAAGATCAATTCAATATTTGACAGGACTCAGAAGCTTAAGATGTTAGGATTGGTAATGCTCATTCCTATTGGCGGATTGTTGGAGACTGCAGGTGTATCACTTGTTCTGCCTTTGATCTCAGCCATTTTGGATGAAGAGAGCTTTGCATCCAACAAATATGTCATATGGTTCATGGAGACTTTGAATATCGGTGATGTGAGAAAGATGATCTATCTGCTCATAATATCGCTGATACTCATGTATATAATAAAGAATTCATTTGCTGTTTTACTGATATATCTGCAGTCCAGATTTGTAAATAAAAACAGGAGCAGATATACGACTAACCTGCTCTCGCAGTTTTTGCACAGACCATATGAATACTACCTCAATGCAGAGACGTCCGTAATAGTCCGTACGATTTACGGAGATATGGACAACGTGTTCAATCTTCTCATGCAATGTATGAACTTTGCGGCTGAGCTTGTGGTAGCAGTATTCTTGGGTATATTTTTACTGGTTGTTGATGTCAAGATGACCATAGTAATAGTAGGGCTTCTCGGTCTGATATCTCTTATCAGCATAAAGATCATCAAGCCTACGATAAGTCGGGTCGGGGATGATGCGAGGATAGCTCAGGCGGGATTATATAAGTGGATTTTACAGCCTGTAACAGGTATCAAGGATGTCAAGGTACTCAATAAGGAAGATTTCTGTACAGACAGATATCTGGAAAAGGCTGTGGATTATGCTAACAGCCAGGTATATAACAATGTTCTTACAAACCTTCCGAGAACACTCATTGAGACAGTTGTTATAGTAGGCGTACTTATCTATGTCGGAATATCTCTGTATACCGGTGTTCCAATGAGTGAGCTGCTTCCTGTAGTATCTGCGTTTGCATTTGCGGCAATGCGTTTGCTTCCGAGCGTAAACAGAGTCAATACTTACCTGACAAATATTGCGTATTTCGAGCCCGCGCTTAATTATATATATGACAATGTGGATACCAAGGCCATGCGCGATCAGGAAAGCCTAGACAGGGAGCGCAGAGCCAATCCGAATACAAAAAAGGTAGAGCTAAAAAAAGAGATAAAGCTCGAACATATAACTTTTGCATATCCTAATACAGATAAAAAGATATTTGATGATGCAAATATGCTTATTCCTGTAGGAAAATCGGTCGGTGTCATGGGCCCTTCCGGATCCGGAAAGACCACTATCATTGATATTCTGTTAGGGCTGTTAAAAGTTCAGGAAGGAAGCATAAGAGCAGACGGTACAGATATATTTGATAATTATGAGGCATGGCTGTCACATGTAGGCTACATACCGCAGTCTATATATATGCTGGATGCATCCATAAAGGAAAATATCGCATTCGGAGTAGAACCTGGCAAGATAGATGAGAAAAGGGTATGGCATGTACTCGAACAAGCCCAGATGAAGGATTTTGTCATGGAGCAGCCGGATGGGCTTGATGCTCAGATAGGAGAACGCGGAGTACGTATCTCCGGAGGACAGAGACAGAGACTTGGTATAGCAAGAGCACTTTACCATGACCCTGAACTGTTAGTTTTTGATGAAGCAACGTCTGCTCTTGACAATGATACGGAGACTGCAATCATGGAGGCTGTAGATGCTCTTCACGGTCAGAAAACGTTAGTGATAATAGCTCATAGATTAAGGACTATAGAAAACTGTGACATCATCTATGAAGTAAAAGACGGGAAGATAAACAAGACGTAACTATGGATCAGAGAAATACCAGACTCAGAACAATAGAGATATACAGTGTATTTGCTACAGACCTGTTAATAGCACTGGCCTGCTATTTTATTGCGCATTTTCTTAAGTTCAGAACATTCAGCTTCAGATATATGCCGGAGATGTATATCACTTTTTTGCTGGTGATACTCATACTTACGATGTTGTATACCATGATCATCAGCCCGAGCAAGGATTTCTCAAAAAGAGGATATCTTGTTGAATTTGCTTCTGTGACGAAATATGTTATATCGATATTCGTAGTTATGGCCAGCCTTTTATTCATGCTCAAATATGCTCAGGATTATTCAAGACTTATGTTTGGTTATTTCATGGTCTTGCTTGAAGTTTTGACTTACGTTTCACATATCATCTTAAAGAAGTATCTGAGACATTTTTTTAAGGATGAGAAGAATCAGACAAAACTGATAGTGATAACCGACAGACGCAATCTTGAAGCCGTGAAAAAACGCATGAATGATTCGCTGGATATAATGAGAGGAGTTACCGGCTGGATCATATGGGACGGAGATGATGATGAGGAACTTGGCAATGCTAAATCATATAAAGAAAATGTCAAGCTGCTAGCTGTAGATGAAGTATTCATTTATCTGCCGAGTACTTCCAGAGAAGAGCTTACGGATATAGTGGATTACTTTGAGACAATGGGTGTTACCTGTGATTACGGTATCGATGTATCAGATGAACCGGCATCAACGGGTGTGATCGATACATTAGCTGGTTATACTGTGATCAGTTACTGTGTAAATCATATTGATTACAACAAGCGTATGATAAAAAGGGCAATGGATATCATCGGTGGACTAATTGGCAGTATCATAACGATGATAATGACTCCTTTTATTGCATTAGCTATAGTAATAGATGATCCGGGACCGGTGTTCTTTAAACAAAAAAGAATAGGAAAGAACGGCAGGACATTCAACATTTATAAGTTTCGCTCAATGTATCGAGATGCGGAACAAAAAAAGGATGCTCTCGAAAAAGAAAATGAGATGGATGGTCTCATGTTCAAGATGGAGAATGATCCGCGTGTTACAAAAGTGGGGCGTTTCTTAAGAAAGACTAGCCTGGATGAATTTCCGCAATTTTTCAATATATTCAAAGGCGATATGAGCCTTGTGGGAACAAGACCTCCGACAGTGGATGAATATGAGAAGTATGACCCTCATTACAAGAGAAGACTGAGCATGAAGCCAGGACTTACCGGTCTTTGGCAGGTCAGCGGAAGAAGCGATATCACAAGCTTTGATGAAGTAGTAAAGCTCGATCTAAAATATATAGACAACTGGTCCATGAGCATGGATATAAAGATACTGATAAAGACGTTCGGAGCAGTTGCTTCGAACAAAGGGGCAAGATGATGAAGATAGCGATGATCGGACATAAAAGGATACCCTCCAGAGAAGGCGGTATAGAAGTGGTAGTTGAAGAACTGTCAACACGTATGGTCGAACAGGGTATAGATGTAACCGTTTATAATCGTAAGGGTTCACATGTGGCGGGGTATAACAAGATTAATGAACCTGCCAAGAAAAAATACGATTATAAAGGCGTGCATGTAAAAACAGTTTTTACATTTAAGAATAAGAGTCTCAATGCAATTGTATACAGTTACTTAGCTACAAAAAAGGCATGCAGGAGCAAGTGCGATGTTATACACTTTCACGCAGAAGGACCGTGTGCGATGATTCCTTACGCTAAAAAACGCGGAAAGAGATGTATAGCTACCATACACGGACTTGACTGGAAAAGAAGTAAGTGGGGAGGTTTTGCAACAAAGTTTCTTCTATATGGTGAAAAGATGGCTGCTAAATATGCTGATGAGATCATTGTGCTGTCTGAGGCAGACAAACAGTATTTCAAGAAGCATTATAACAGAGATACAACTCTTATTCCCAATGGTGTAAATGAACCTGTTTATTATCCGCCGAAAACCATAAGGTTAAAGCATTCATTAAACGGTGAAGACTATATGCTCTTCGTAGCACGCATTGTGCCTGAAAAGGGGGTACATACTCTGGTGGAAGCATATTCCAAGAGCGGAATAGAAGTGCCTCTTGTTATTGCCGGAGGCAGCAGTCATACCAGCGAGTATTATCAGACAATCAGGACATTCGCGGAAAAGTTCAATGACAAGGCATCAAGAGCCAGAAGAAAAGCAAGGATAATCATGACCGGATTTGTTCAGGGAAGAGAATTAGACGAGCTTTTCGGCAATGCGGCGATGTATATACTTCCCAGTGAGATTGAAGGAATGCCGATCAGCCTCATGGAGGCAATGAGTTACGGAAATATTTGTCTCGTTAGTGATATACCTGAGAATACGGCAGTTGTGGGACAACATGGGTACTGCTTTACAAACAAGGATGTAGAGAGTCTTAGGGATTCCATGAGAGACATAATCGGTCATATCAAAGAAATACGTGAGGACCCCAATTATACCAAAGAGGCGATTGCAAGACAGGTGCTAGAAAGATATAACTGGGATAATGTAGTAAAGCAGACCTTGGAACTATATAAGGGAGTAAATTAGAGGAACGAGCTGTGTATATTAATGTTTTGGAACTTCTTGAGGAAAATGTAAAGGATAATCCAAACAGGGTTGCTCTTGCTGACGAAAAAGAGAGTGTAACTTATTTGGAATTATATCAAAAGGCAACTGGTATAGCTGAGCGTATTATTGAGCGAATTGGTAGAGAGAATGAAGTTGAACAATACGCGCACATCCCGAAACCGATAGCGGTTTGCATTGATCGAAACATACGCAGTATTGTTCTGTTCTTTGCAATTGTATATAGTGGGAATTTTTATGTTCCGATTGATCCTTCTATGCCGGAAGAAAGGATACGGCTAATATTTGATGATCTTAAACCTGTGTTAACGTTGTCTTCTGAAAGACAGAACATCAAAGGGGTGGATATAACAGATTATGAAGAAATTGTATCAAAAGATGTCAATTCGGATATTGAACTTAGTTCTACATTATATTCGATTAGAAATTGCCATATTGATACAAACCCTTTATATGCAATCTATACTTCAGGATCAACAGGAAGACCAAAGGGAGTTCTTGTCAGTCATAGATCAGTAATAGATCTTATAGAACAATTTGCGTTGACTTTCCCATTCCCAAAGAATCCAATATTTGGAAATCAGGCACCGTTTGATTTTGATGTTTCGGTAAAAGATATATATAACAGTTTATATCAGCATGGAACAGTAATAGTCATACCAAAGACTCTTTTTTCGATGCCCTTGAAACTTATAGAGTATATAAATGATAACAATATAAATGTTCTGATATGGGCTGTATCAGCAATGAGAATTGTTGAGAATTTTAAGACTTTCAGTCAGATAAGCACAACTCATCCGAAACTTATCATGTTTTCAGGTGAGATAATGCCTGTAAAGGTATTGAATTATTGGAAAGAGAATATCCCTACCGCGACATTTGTAAATTTGTATGGGCCGACTGAGATCACTTGCAATTGCTCCTATTATATCGTTAACAGAGAATTCAGTAATGATGAAAGCTTGCCTATAGGAGTTCCTTTCCGCAATACGCAGATTCTTTTGCTTGATACACAGTCAGCAGCTGTAATCAAGGATAAAAACACAGAAGGGGAGATATGTGTGCGAGGTAGTAGCCTTGCCCTTGGGTATTATGGGGATGAAGAAAGGACCTCGATATCATTTATACAGAGTCCGTTAAGTGATAAGTATCTTGAAAAGATCTATAGAACCGGTGATATGGGGTATTACGATAATGATGGGCTTTTGAGATTTACTTCCAGAAAGGATTATCAGATTAAGCATATGGGGCATAGGATAGAGCTTGGTGAGATAGAAACTGCTGTAAATGCTATTGAGTATATTGACGCCGCGGTTTGTGTATTTGATACCAAGCGAGAGAAAATCGTGTTGTTCTATCAGGCTGGAAAACAATCTGACGCATTCTCTTCTGATAAGGATTTGGAAAGAGATATAGTTAAGAATCTTAGTAAAAGACTTCAAAAATTTATGTGGCCGAATGTATACAGAAGATACGATGTATTACCGCTAAATAAAAACGGAAAGATAGATAGAATAGCTCTTGCAGCTACATTAGAAAACAAGAATGGAGAATAAGAAAATGGATGAATTAAAGAGAATACTCGAGGAGGTCAGACCGGATCTTGACTTTGAAAATGAGAAAATGCTTATTGATGGAGGCATACTTGATTCGTTTGATATCATAACTATAGTTGGTGAATTGAATGAAGCATTTGGTATTGAGATAAATGTAGCCGATCTACTCCCTGAAAATTTCAATTCGATGGATGCTATGTGGGAATTAATACAGAAATTGCGGAATGAATAATAATGAGAATCGAATAGAGTATATAGATATTTATAGGGGAATAGGAATAGTACTGATGGTCCTCGGACATATGAAGTTCGAGTTCAATTATGCTTATTCTGCGTTTTATCATATAATTCATGCTTTTCATATGCCGATGTTTTTTTTCATATCAGGTTATTGTTATAAGCGAAAAGATTTATCGGTATTAGTTCAGATGAAATATATGAGTCGAAAGCTATTGCTTCCGTATGTTGTATTCGGAACAGGACAGTTTTTGCTATGGCGGATTTTTGAAGGAGACAGTATCGATCCGTTGATACACCTTTATACTGTTAATACTGAGGGATTGGCAATCGCTGGTGCATTGTGGTTTCTCACAGCTCTCTTTATATCAAACATATTATATATCATTATAGACAGGAGCATTAAAAATTTCTTTATAAAGACGGCTATAGTAATTGCTATTTCAGTCACAGGATGCTTCCTCTCGCATATGCTTCCTTTCAGATTACCATTAGCATTTGATGCGGCAATGGTTGGAACCGGTTTTTTTCATCTTGGAAAAGTTTTAAATGATAATCAGAATACAAAAGTAGTATACAGAGTATTAAAACTCAGATTATGGGAATGCGTGCTTGCGTCTTTTGTGATTGGATTTGTTATTTTACAAAGTAATGAGATTAACATGAGAACGGGAAAGTATGGAAATCCTGTATTGTTTTTCTTTAATGCAATTTGTGCAATAGTAATCCTTATCAGTTTTAGTAAGATAATTGAAAGTATGACAAATACTATTGCGTTGTATATAAAACGTGAGCTAATTGCCATAGGACAGAATGGAATAGTATATGTATGTATTAATCAATTGATCATTACTGTTGTCGCAAGAATAATGACAAAATGGAATATCTTACAGCTGATTGTTGTATTCATCCTGCTTAAGATATGCAGTTATGTGATAATGCATACAAAACTAAGATTCTTTGCCGGAAAGACCTGAAATTATTTAATTGGAGATTATACATGCCCCCAGTTGTTTATTCGTTGATTGCGATAGGTTTAGTAGCTTCTGTAATATATTGGATTATCCCAATCAGGATAAGAACCGTATATTTAAGCCTGTTGAGTATTTTCGTATATATCATATGGAGCAGAGATTTGAGCACAGTGTTTTTCCTTCTTTTGGAATCGGCGCTGGGATTCTGTGTATGCTATTTCATGAAAAAGCAAAAGAATAGCAAAATTTGCTTGATAATAGGTATTATTACGATAATTTTAGTTCTTGCATTTTTTAAGTACAGAAAATGTGTTTTTTGTTCTGATTCGCTGTTGCTTCGAATAGCAGTACCGCTTGGTATATCCTATTACAGCTTCAAAATATTAAGCTATATGATTGATGTGTATAAGGATCCCCAAAAGAGTGTATCGTGGTGGAATTATCTGACGTATGTATCATTCTTTCCTCAGATCATTTGCGGACCCATCTCAAGATATGATGAAATAAATGATTATCTTGATGCGAAAATTGGTAAGCAGGATATTAAAGAAGGATTATATACGATCATAAAAGGCTTGTTTTATAAAGCTGTGATTGCGGATCGTTTATCTGAATATACTTCTACTGTATTTGGATCATATAGTAACTATAATTATCTTGCATTATGTATGGCAGTATTCTTCTTTAGTATAGAATTATATTGTGATTTCGCCGGCTATTCATATATAGTTATTGGTATATGCAGATTGATGGGAATTCGAATAACAGATAATTTTCGAAATCCCTATTTTGCTGTTAGCATTAAAGACTTTTGGTCAAGATGGCATATTTCATTAACAAGATGGCTAAAAGATTATATATATATCCCATTAGGAGGAAATAAGAAAGGAAAAGCAAGAAGAGTCATTAACATACTGATTGTTTTCGCTGTAAGTGGATTATGGCATGGTGATTCGCCGGTTTATCTGCTCTGGGGATTGTGGCATGGAGTATGGAATGTTCTATCTTTTAAGAAAGTTAATAACAGAGTGCTCAATATATTATGCACATTGTATACATATATTATTGTTTCACTAGGCTGGATAGCATTCAAAATTGATAATGTGAAAGAGGTAGTATCTTATATCGTCAGAATGTTTAAAGTTCAAAAGGTAACATTTGACTTGTTGGCTGAGACGGTCATGCCATTTTCGAACGACTATTCCAGTGCAGCTAAAATGATTGTTGCAATCATTCTTATAGGAATCCTTTGGGGGCTTGAGTATACAGAGTTTCGAAAAATCAATGAAAACAAGGCGTTTAGAACGGTGTTATACGTATCATGCATTGTTTTGTTTGGAATGATTGGAAGTAATAGTTTTATATATGCTAATTATTGAAAAGAATGTAAGTAAGAAGAGAATACTTTGTGTCATATTGTATATTTTTGTTTTATTTTCTATATTGCTCATTAAGAATCAATATTCATCATTGTTGCTAAAACACAGCAATTATGGTATGGAAGCTCTTATAAGCAAAGGGAAGATAGATTATCTGTTTGTGGGTTCCTCTACATTTAGACAGGGATTGGATATAGAGGTGTTGGAAAAGGAACTTGATAATGACAGTTATATTCTTACCTACAATGGTAACCAACCATGTACCGAATATATTGAGATTAAAAAACTGATAGAAAATAACGTTAGTATAAACAACCTTTTTATTGATATGTATCCGATCACACTTTGCAGAGAGCCGGGACTTGATGATGAAAAACTACTTATGGAGTTGAGTATAAAAGAAAAATGTGAGTTATATGATCTTTTATCCTCTAAGACACCGGATGTTTTTTGGCGGACTTTTATCAGTTCGAATAATGAGCAAATAATTACGTGGCCGGTGAATAAGTATTTGGTTGATACACAGTTTAAAAAAGGTGGGACACTGGTTCATAATAATGGAATGAGTGAGGAAGCGTATAACAGCCTTCCATTGTATGATTTCAATGGAACTATAAACAGCGTGCAACTTGACTCATTAATAGGTATTATAGATTTATGCCATTCAAACGGTATAAATCTGATTTTTGTTGAGACCCCCAAAACGGACAGTATTGTTATGAGTGCGGGTTATAATGATATAATGGAACAGTATGAAAGATTTCTAAATGAAAAAAACGTTAGTGTAGTAAGATATACTGGAGATGGAATGCAGTATAGTGATTTTGCGGACGAGATACATTTATCGTTTGAAGGAAGAATGAAATTCACAAAGAAACTTATAGAATCATACGCGATGGAATAGGCTTTATTATGTATCAAATCATTATCAGTGTTATTATGCCTGTCTATAATACAAAGGAAGAGTATTTCAGGGAAGCTATAGAGAGTATACTTAACCAGACATTCAAAGACTTTGAGATCATATTGATTGATGATGCATCGGATGAGACAACAAAGAAGATCATTCGTTCATATAATGATGATAGAATCAAAGTTTTGACTAATGAAAAGAATCTGGGAGTAACAAAAAGCCTCAATAGGGGATTAAGCTTAGCGCAGGGAAAATATATCGCAAGAATGGATTCGGATGATGTAGCATATCCTGAGCGATTTGAGAAACAGGTGGCTTATCTTGATAGACATCCAGATATAGGTGTTCTTGGCACATATGTTTATGATGGAGAAAAGATCAGACAGGAATTTGTCGATATAAACCGAGAAGAAAGAGAAACACTATTTTTGCTTGAAAATGTTGGTCCGATCCATCCATCTGTAATGCTGAGAAAATCTTTTTTAGATCTGCATGATCTAAAATATGATGAAGCTTATCCTGTTGCACAGGATTATGATCTGTGGATCAGATGCAGTAAGTTTTCTGATATATGCTTTTGCGAGGAACCATTACTGACACGGCGAAAGCATCCTGGACAGATAGGAAAGAAAAAAAACACACTGCAGCATGAAATGGCAGCGAGGATTAAAACAAGGTTATTTTCCCCGATGGTTGGAAATGAGTATTCCGAAGAAGATATTAGCAGGATTGTGCTGTCTGCGACCGATGGAGGAGCAACATATGCTGAATTATGCACCTTTTTAAAACTCTTTGTGAAATCCGCGTTTGAAAAGGGACAATATGACAGGCAGACTGTAGAATATGTTGCTGCGGCATATAAAATAGCTTTTCTACGGAATAATTACAAGGTTTTCAAACGTAGATTGATACAGATGACATTACTATTTAACGGTGATTACTTCATCTACAGAGAATATAGAAAGAAACATATCCGAAAGGGAAATTGTTAAGATGAATCGACTTTTTTTGTTTGCTACATACTGGAATGAAATTGAATGGATAGAGACTAGCTTAAAGCAGATAGACATGATAAATCCTTATAAAGTATACATATGTGATGGATGCTATGATGATTCAAAACCGATCCATTCTTCAGATGGTACATATGAAATCATTATGAATTATATTAAAAATCATCAAAATGCCGAATTGATCTTACCTACTAGATGGTCTAAGATCCGTCACATATTTGATGAGATGGTATCCAAAAGAAATAAACAATTACGCAGTTCTATAAAGAGACTGAAACGAATAAAGCAAATAAGTCAAATTAATAAATACAGACTGAACCAGGCATCCACGTTTAATCGGATGCTTTTTGGTTGTGGTATTGAAGAAGGAGACTGGTTCATGACTTATGACTGCGATCAGTTTTATTCTGACAAGGCAATAGAAGTAATGAATAGTCTTAAAGATTATGATGGATATGATCTTATTTCCGGGAAAGAACTGACTTTTTTTGATTCATTTGACAGATGCTCCTACACCTATGAGAAAAGAGATTACAATAACATGCCTCATAAGTACTACAAGGATGTGTTCTTTATACCCACAAGAAATCCGGTTAGATTTGTTGATGGAAAATACTTAATATACAGTGATATTGCAAACAGGAAACTAGATACAGGAAGCATATATCATTATAAGATTAAGAGCAACGGTAGAATGGAACAGGGTTACACATTGGGTGACAGGAAAAAACCCAACTTGGAAGATATGAAAATTGAGAAATATGATGGTATACATCCTCAAATAATCAGACAGACAATATTGAAAGGTTAGAGATATCCAATGACCAGAAGGTTTAAAATAGCCATTTTTATAATGCTTATACTAGGATTGTCGGCTTTTTGTTCTTTTGCTCTTAATCCATCAAGTTATATGAGGGTTGTTTTTCATGATGTTAAAAACAATGATTACGATCTGATATTTGTTGGTCAGTCCAGAGGGGAGACCAATATCAATCCATATATCCTGGATTCATACATGGAATATAAATCATACAATCTTTGCAGGAGATTCGTTCAATTACCGGATATTCAATATGTAATACGCGAGGCTAATTCAAACAAAAATGTTAAGGTAGTGGTTTACGATGTTGATCAGTTTTATTTTTATAATACTGATATAGACTATTACAGTGATGCCTTTATGTATCCACATATAACCAATTTATCGGATAAACTGCGTTATACGGGTGTTCTGATGAACAAGGATTATAGAATACTTTTAATGAGATATACTTTAGAGGGACTAGATGATCTTAGAGATTCAAAAGACCGTATAAAAGATAAGTTATCTCAGGGATATAAAGAGTATTCATTTGATGCAGTTACCAATAAGAATACACATCATATATATATGGGCCGCGGATACTGGAAAGGCGTTCAAATGTCTGATAAGACAGTAGAAGGCTCTGTGTGGGATAAAGAACAGATAAACAAAAATGATGTTGCATTAAAAAGCTTGTCTGATATGTCGCGTTATTGCAGTGATGAGAATATTATTCTTATCGCTGTTCATGCGCCTGTACCTCACGAAAGATTTACTGAAGATGAACACTGTGACCAAAAGGAATACTTTGAAAATCTGTTTGGAGAGTACGGTATAAAGTATATAGATTTTAATTTCATAAAGGAAGAATATCTGACGTGGGATGCGGATGGATATACTGATCTGGAAGGTCATATGATGGGGGAAATGACTGACAGATATTCAAAGGTGCTCGGGATGGTATTGGATGAATACCTGAAAGGCGGGGATATAGAAAAGTATTTTTCTGAATATCCAAATATGGGAGATTGATAATGCTTCTTACTTCTACATTATATCTTATATTTATATTGATATGCATAATTGTATATTACAGGATCAATAGTTCGTATCGCTGGATATTGTTATTGGTAGCAAGTATACTTTTTTATTGTTCTTATAATCCGATAGCTCTTTTGTTTGTATTGGTATCATCGATATCGGTGTATTTTGCGTCAATCGCAATAGAAAGGAAAGCCGATGATAAAAAAGGACAAAGACGGATACTTATCATAACCTTGCTTCTTAACTTTGGAATCCTAGCATATACCAAATATTTCGGCTTCCTGTTGACGTTGATGTCGATCGACAGTAGCAGACCCATTTCGGTACTTGTTCCCCTCGGTATATCATTTTATACATTTCAGATAGTTGGCTATTTGCTTGATATTTATTGGAAAAGGGATCAGGTTGAACATAATTTCTTCAAATTGCTGCTTTTTGCAATTTACTTTCCGCAGATAATTCAAGGCCCCATAAGCAGACATAAGGCATTGTCGATATATTTTGATAATGGAACAGAATACGATTTCCTGAATATAAAATATGGTATTCAGCTTATGATTTGGGGATACTTTAAAAAGATGGTAATTGCTGATACCATAGCTACTGCCGCAGGAGAAGTGCTTGATAACCCTGGTGCCCATACCGGTCTGACGGTTATCTTCGGTCTATTGGCATATTCGGCAGAACTCTATATGGACTTTTCCGGTGGAATTGATGTAATAAGAGGAACATCTCAGTGTTTCGGAATAAATCTTGTGGAGAATTTCAAGAGGCCATATTTCGCTCAGTCCATACAGGATTTCTGGAGAAGGTGGCATATCACACTGGGAACATGGATGAAGGATTATCTTTTTTATCCAATGGCGTTGTCAAAGACTATGAACAAGCTGGGTAAAAGAAGTCAGAAGCTGTTTGGGAAAAAAGTCGGAAGAAAGATTCCTTTGTGTCTAGAGAATATCATAGTTTTCTTTGTAGTCGGTATATGGCATGGCCCCAGCATGCATTTTATCGTTTATGGGTTATATAATGGTCTTATCATTGCATTAAGCACTTTGCTTGAGCCTGTGTATGATAAGTTATATTGTATTACACGTATAAACAGAAAATCTGTGATAATGAATTTGTTCAGAATAATAAGGACTTTCATACTGGTCAATATTGGATGGTATTTTGATGATGTAAGCAGCTTAAATGATTCATTAATACTGATAAAGAATACTTTTATTCCGAATAATACATTCTATGATGGGGTAACTTATCTGGGATTGTTTAAGTATCAGTATGGTTATGTAACTGTAGGACTTATAATGGTATTTGTGGTCAGTATCATGCAGGAGAGAGGCATAGAAGTTAGAAAGAAGATTGACACACTTCCGTATGTAGTAAAAATGGGAATATGGTTGGCAATTATATTTATGATACCGATCATGGGATGGGACCCGTCAGTTGCGAGCGGATTTATGTATGCGAATTTTTGATGGTTTAATATGATGGTTTTTAGATTTTTGGATAGGCCAAATATAAAAGCGATTAATTGGAAAGAGATATTATGTGTATCGATTCTTATCAGTTTCACGCTTTGCATATTTGCACCTTTTGAAGTGTATCTTGCAGGGAAAGACGGCTTTTTCTTTTCGGGATATGATATTATTGGATTTTCCACATTGTTTTTTGGATTTGTAACTATTGCATTTCTTTGTATTTTTCTTATATTGGCGTATTTCAATAAACCCTTGGAAAAATATGTACGGGCAGTATGCTTTGGATTGATTATTTCGTTGTATTTGCAGGGTAACTATGATCTTACTGACTATGGAGTCTGGGATGGAGAGGATATCAATTGGAGTGATTATATAGCTTCCAAATATATATGGCTTGCAGTATTTGCAATATGTATAATTGCCGTCATCATGATCGCTAGGAGGATGGAGAGAAAAAAGTATAACAGACTGCTTAAAATAGTATCAGTTTCACTTATCCTCATTCAGACGGTTACGTTAATAACACTCCTTATCACCAATAAAGGATTGGATAAAAAGCCTGAATATGCAGCTATAGAAGAAGGAGAATGTGAATTTAGCGCAGATGAGAATCTAATAGTATTAATACTTGATTCCTATGATTCCATGATGCTATCGGAAATAATCGATCATGATGAAAATGATCATTACTCGGATATTCTATCAGATTTTGTATTTTATCCTGATACTGTCGGTGCATACAGCTTTACAAATCTTGCTTTGCCTCAGATTATCACAGGTGAAAAGTATTATAATGATGTAACTTATGGTGAATATCTCGATAGGGCATATGATAACTCTGATACGCTGAAAAAGCTGTCAGAGAGCGGGTGGAATATAGGATTATATACTGATTCGACGTTTCCGCAAAACAGCGATGTTACTGAACAGATTGAAAATTGCAGGCTTATCAAAAAAACAGTAACGTCACATAGACGCCTTGCCGGTTATGTATATAGGATAATTGGTTTTAGATATCTGCCTCAACCCTTAAAAAAGTATTGTATATATCAGGAGGATTTGGAGTCGGAGATTGGAAGCAATACTGGGGGATATACGCTTTTTGGTACAACTAATACCGAGTTCAAAAGAGTTTATGAGTCAGCAAAGGTAAATCGAAAAGGTAAGGAGTTCAGATTAATACATATATTTGGTGCGCATCCGCCTTACTATGTAATATCAGATGAAACCGGGACAAAAGAAGAAACTACTGAAGTAGAAGTGTGCAGGGATAATCTTGAACTGGTAGATGAGTTTCTTGATAAGCTACGTGAAATAGGAGCATATGATAACAGCACGATAATAATATGTGCGGATCATGGAGTAATGCAACTTAGACAAGCCCCTCTCTTTCTTATTAAGGCAAGAGAGGTCAATTCTCATAAGATGATAGTGGATAATACACCTTTTTCATATGATTCACTGGAGGGATTATTGGAAAAGATAATAGATGGTTCCGATGAAAAAGGTATTATGGAATATATAAATGATCAATCGGATAATGACAGGATATATCTAAAGTATAAACATGATTCGTTGCAATATAATTCATACTGTGGAGATATAGTAGAATATACTGTATCTGGACCTGCATACATAGAGAGCAGCCTTTCAACGACAGGCAAGGTTTATACAAAGCCTTAGACGGGATGAACACAAGATGATAAAAGTGGTTGAAGTGATACCGACCCTGAGCATGGGCGGTGCAGAATCGATGCTAAGAGACTATTGCATAATTATGGACAAAGAAAAGTTTGATGTAAGTGTAATAGTTTTAACAGAACATAAGAATACACCGATAGAAGATGCGTTTGAAAAAAATGGTATCAAAGTTAAGTATTTGGGAGAACAGTTATTTCAGAAAAATGACCTTTCTGCCCCAAAGAGAGCTATTCGCCGTTTTTCCAGGTATTATTATTTCAGAAAATCAGTCATGGAAATAAATCCGGATGTAATTCATCTTCACCTTCAGATTGGAAAATATATGAGAGTACTGCCTTTAAAGAAAATGGGCTGCAAACTCTATTTGACTGTTCATAATGTAGCCTGGCGGTATTTCAGCAAGGATCGCAATGATAGAATTCAATATAGCGAATACAGGGAAGTTTACCGGTTGATCCACGAGAATGGTCTTCGCCTGATAGCATTACAGGATGAATTGAATAATGAGTTGAAGGAATTGTTTGAAACTTCATCGGAAAGGGTTATAACACTTCATAATGGGATTCAGATGAAAAGATTTGATCCCGGACTATATGATCGTAGCGAGGAGAGAAAGCGCCTTAGCATAGAAGAAGGTGTAACAGTGATCGGACATGTCGGAAGTATGCATCCGCAGAAAAACCATGATCTTATTCTGCAGGTTTTCAGTGAGTATCATAAGATGCATTCGACATCAAGGCTTCTTCTTATTGGAAACGGAAAGCTTAAAAGTCAGATAATAGAAAAGATCGAACAAATGGGTCTAAAACAGGATGTAACCATTTTGTCAGATAGAGATGATGTGCCTCAACTTATGAGAGCAATGGACGTATTTTTGTTTCCATCCAGGTGGGAAGGCTTTGGAAACGTTTTAATAGAAGCTCAATACATGGGATTGCCATGTGTTGTTTCAGACGTAGTTCCTAAAGATACCAGGATAACAGATAGAGTCCATGTAGTCGGATTGAATGAGCCTGTTAAAACATGGGTAAAGGAATTGGACAATGCTTTAGAAGGGATACCTGGTGCAACAAAACAGGCTGAGCCTGAAGAATACGATATTAATAGAAATGTAAAATTGCTAGAGGGTTTGTATATATGAAAACAGTTAATATGCTGAGATATATATTCGATAAAAAACAAAAGATAACAGTATTAAAGATACTATTTCAAATCATAATTGGAACGATTCTTGAATTAGTCGGAGTAACTGCTGTGCTTCCTTTTATCGAAGTGGCAATGGATGCAGATAAGATACACAGCAATAAGGCTATAGAACTACTATATGATTTCTTCAGATTTGAGAGCATACAGGACTATTTGGCTTTTATGGCTATACTGTTGATATTGATATATATCCTAAAGAATTTCTTTTTGGTTTACTTGAACTATAACATATACAGATTTAACTATGATAATCAAAGACTGGTAGCAAAAAAGCTTTTGGATACGTATCTGAAGGAGCCATATGTCTTTTTCCTTAATCACAACAGCGCTGATCTGGTAAGAAACATTAAAGAGGATACAATTGGGCTGTTTGATACAATAATCGCTTCCATGCAGCTACTTGCAGAGGGTATGGTTACGTTAGTGCTGTTTTTGTATCTGCTATATAAAGATAAAACTATAACATTGACGGTAGGTGTAGTTCTTATCCTGTTTGTTTTCTTTGTAATGAAGAAGATCAAGCACAATGTGGAAATGTGTGGTTCTAATGTAAGACTTTCAAAAGGTGGGATGACCAAATGGATATTGCAGACATTTGGGGGTATTAAAGAAACTCTGATCCTTGGAAGGACAGATTTTTTTGAGAAAAAGGTTGATGAACAGTATTGTCTTTATTCAAACAGTCAGAAAAAATATCAGGTACTTTCATATATACCAAAACCATTACTTGAAACGATTTGTGTGGGAACAATTCTTTTAGCGATAATCATAAAGCTACAGATGGGAGTATCACCTGATTATTTTGTATCAACAGTTGCTATTTTTGCTGTGGCAGCATTCAGATTATTACCTGCATTTAACAGGATCACTATATACATAAACAGAATACACTTTGGAAAACCGAGCTTGATTGCCGTATATGATGATCTTAGGGATATCGAGAATCATGTAATCAGAGAGGAAAAACGGGGAGATAATAGAACGAAGTTTGAAGAAAGCATTGAGATCATAGGAGTTGATTATAAGTATCCCGATTCCAATTCATATGTGCTAAAAGATATTGGATTAAAGATTTTGAAGAATAAGTCAGTTGCGTTTATTGGAGCATCAGGAGCTGGTAAGACAACGCTTGCGGATGTAATACTCGGATTGTTGGATCCACAGTCGGGAGACATATTGGTAGATGGGGCAAGCGTACTTAATTCTATAGAGAATTGGAGAATGTGTCTCGGTTACATACCGCAAACCATCTTTCTTTTGGACGATACTATAAAGGCTAATATAGCTTATGGCTTGGAAGAAAACAGTGTTGATGAGACAAAACTTAAAAAGGCGATTGAGGATGCACAGCTTAAGGAGTTCATCGACAGTTTAGAAGATGGACTGAATACGGTTATCGGAGAAAGAGGAGTCAGACTTTCCGGAGGGCAACGTCAAAGAATAGGTATAGCAAGAGCTCTATATAACGATCCGGAGGTATTGATTTTGGATGAAGCTACATCTGCACTTGATAATGATACGGAATCGGCAGTTATGGAGGCTATCGACAGTCTTAGTGGCAGAAAGACTCTGATTATAATAGCTCACAGACTATCAACAATAAAAAACTGTGATTATGTATATGAAATAACGCCTAATGGCATCATTGATAAAACCGGAAGTATAAACTAATAACCGGAAACAATTAGTCAAATAAACGCACGTCATTAATCGTATTTGTATACTGGATATTTATGGTAACAGGATTGCCTGTATATAGGCAGGAGATAAATGCCATTAACATCTGAACCAGGACAAAAATGCATGCAAATATCAGCAGTATCCTGATTATTAAGCTAAATTGTTCGAGCAATGATTGGCCTAAAGATGTTTCTGCAATTCCTTTCAAAGATATTCCGCATGCTATTATGAGCAAGACGGTGGGTGTCATAAATATTCTGACTGCAAATGCAGAAGTAAATGTCATGACGTATATGCTGGCCATTGCAATAACTGCCAAAGCAATGGGCTCTTTACATGTTTGATATATATACAGAAATCTGTTTTCAATCTTTTGTCCTGCGTTCTCATCTGTCTTTCTACATCTGAAAAGAAGGACTGTTAAACCTACGAATATTCCTACAAGAGGTGTCAAATAGAGAAGAGAAAAGAAGGTTTCTCGGCCAAATCTGTACAGGATATTTGAATGCCTTGATGCCGTTTCGGTTACGGTTCGTGCTCTTTCATAATTCCCCGGTGCGAGCATAAGAAAAGCGAAACCTATTAGTATTCCAACCAGTCCCGATATTTCCCATGGAAACAATTTATGTTTATGGATTATCTTGGAAATCATCATAACTCCCAGACCAAAAACAAGCGCACTTATAGTCGCTTCTAGACCGCATCCGGCGAGTAAACCTAGAAAGAATATACCTATCGAAGAAATCTTTTTCTGTTCAATATTAAAATACGAATTGAAATATATGGATCCAATCACTAAAACGGGGATAAACATCCATAGGTATTCGACTGTTCCGTCTATCCAGAAAACAACAGTTCCGTACCATGGTATACACAGCCATAAAGCTACATATACTGCTAAAAGCATCCAACAGTCATATTTCTTTTTCCAAAAGAATCTGTAGATGGTATTGGCAAAAACAACATACATAAATGAATTTATGATATTGTATATAGTTTTATCCAGCAGCGTAAAGAGAGTAGCAAGTGATAAAGGCAGGAGTTTTCCGGACCAGTGCAAATAATACCTGTAATAGGAATCTATAAATACATCTTTTATTGTCCAGTTATTTAGATCAAACTTTTCGACAAAACCCTTGTCGTCCCAACAAAGCGGATAAACAGTATTGATTGCCAGCATTGCCGTAAAAACACATATATTGATCAATATAAATATGAGTTTATTCTGATTCTTCTTAAAATATTCTTTCATATTATTATCCTTTTAATGAATGTAAGTCATATTATACAGATTAGTAACTTTGATGTCTACCACATCGGATGAGATACAAACTCCTGTACTTGCCGTAATCTGGCTAAATGTGCTAAAATAATGCGAGGCAAATGGGGAAGCGATTGAATGAAAATTGTAGAAATTAACACAGTATGCGACACGGGAAGTACCGGTAGAATTGCTGCTCATATCGCAAGGATTTCAAATGAAAAAGGATACGAAGCCTATTTTGCCTATGGAAGAGGTAAACACCCTAATGATATCGCGGGATACAAGATTGGTAACAAAATTGATTTCATTGATCATGTATTGTTGAATTTTTTTAAGGGGAAAAGTGGATTTGGTTCTTTGTCGGTTACAAAGAAATTTCTTAGTTGGCTAGATGAGGTCTCTCCGGATATCATACATCTTCATAATATTCATGGATTCTATATCAATATACAACTTCTTTTTGAGTATATTAAGACCCATAGCATTCCTGTAGTTTGGACTTTGCATGATTGTTGGCCGTTTACTGGACAGTGTGCATATTTTGACTTCTCAGGATGTGAAAGATGGAAAGAAGGATGTCATGACTGCCCTGTATATAGGACAGATTATCCTTATTCATTATTTTGCGATAACAGTAAGGAAAACTATTTAGAAAAGAAGAGAGTGTTTAGCGGAGTAAAGAATCTTGTTATCGTTACTCCCAGTAATTGGTTAAGCAATCTTGTTAAAGATTCATTTTTAAAAGAGTACCCAACACTTGTTATTAACAATGGAATAGATACTGGTGTATTCAGACGATTAGAGATTGATCAAGAGAAGAAAAGAGATCTTTTGATCAAACATATAGGATCACGTGATGCATATGATATACAGAATAAGAAGATAGTTCTTGGCGTGGCAAATATCTGGTCTTCAAGAAAGGGAATAGATTCGTTTTATAGACTTGCCGAAATATTATCCGAAGAATATGTAATTGTTCTTATCGGAGTTTCGAATAAAGTGCGTCGAATATGCAAAAAGAGATATTCGGGGCGCATAATAGGCATCGGACATACTGATTCTGTAGGGGAACTTGCTGAATGGTATAATATAGCGAATGTATATGTTAACCCTACATTGGAAGATAATTATCCGACTACGAATATTGAAGCTCTTGCCTGCGGAACACCGGTTATTACTTATGACGTGGGGGGCAGCAGTGAAACAATAATTGCGGGACATGGCAGAACAGTAAAAAAGGGAGACGTAGAGGAACTTGCAAAAGAAATCGAAGATGTAATTGGTCGAAACGAGACTTTTGAGTATGAGAACATTTACTTGGATGCTTCTGTAAGGTTGTCGCAGTATACTGATTTGTTTAATAAGCTGGTTAATAAATGAAGATGGAAACATACAACTACAGAGATAATTGCATATTGGCAGATGCCCCCATAACGGATGCGCTTAATAAGTTGGATGCTTTGGAAAACAAAGTCTTATTTGTTATTGATGAAAATGACAGAGTACTCGGATCCCTGACAGACGGCGATGTTAGGCGTGCAATCCTTAAAGGGATAACGCTTGATTCTAATGTAAAAGAGTTTTCTAGACCTGATCCTGTTGTGATGCATGCAGGCGATGAAGCTAATCTGAAGCGTGTTCTAAAAGAAAGAAGTGTTGGGATCATCCCTATATTAGATAGTGATGACAGGATAGTAGATATATATTTTGATAATTCGATAGCTAAGCATAAGGCAGATAAAAGGGTTTCAGTACCTGTAGTAATGATGGCTGGAGGAAAAGGAACAAGACTGGATCCTTATACCAGGATTTTGCCCAAACCACTCATCCCAGTAGATGGTATTCCTATATCTGAGCGCATAATAAAATCTTTCATGGATTATGGCTGCAACGATTTTCATATAATCCTGAATTATAAGAAGAATATGATAAGGGCATATTATAATGAACTTGATTCTGACTATAATATCAGATTTTATGATGAGGATATTCCGCTTGGAACCGGTGGCGGTATAAAGCTGCTGGAAGGAGTAATTGACAGTACTTTTGTAATGACTAACTGTGACATCCTGATTGTTCATAGTCTGGCAGATATAATTGAACATCACAGGACAAGCGGTAATGTGGTGACAATGGTATGCTCTCTAAAAAATTATGAGATCCCTTACGGAGTTGTCAACATAGGCAATAATGGTGAAATAGACTCTTTCGAAGAAAAACCGCATGTGTCATTTTTTACAAATACGGGATACTATGTTTTGGAAAAAAACATATTTGATTATATTGGCGTCGAGGAGCAAATTGGTATGCCTGATGTTATAGAGAGGGTCAGACAATCAGGACAAAAGGTTGGAGTTTATCCGATAAGTGAGAATTCATGGCTTGATATGGGACAGTTCGATTCCATGGAAGTGATGGAACGAAGATTGCGGGAATTGCAGTGATAAGTATTGATAAGAACAGCAAGCAAAACTTAATAATCAGAGTGATTTATATAATATTGGTCGTAATGATCAATGTTGGCTTTTTTTTCGTTCTAGGAGAGCGGGGAACGTTATTATTCAAGGACAGTCCTACATTTATTGAATGGTCATATAGTACAAAACACATTACATATCAGATCTATCCCCTATTTTTGCGTTTTATTAGGAATATTCAAGGAGAGAATACTTATATCAGATATATATATGTTTATCAGGGGTTATTATCTGTAATCGCAAATGTAGGATTAGTTGAATACATTCGCAGAAAATATGAATTGAATCATTTATCTGGCCTGGCAGCTTATGTAGCAATTATGGCGACATATGGATTCACCCTTCCTGAGGCAGTTTCATCCCACTATATCGCTTCTGAAAGTATAACTATACCATTATTTCTTGTTTCTGTTCTGTTTGTTATTAGATACTACCTGGACAATTCATATATCAGCATGTTATTGGGATTGGCTGGAGGGTATCTTCTGTACAAAACCAGGCCGCAATTGATAATCTTTTTGTTGGTATTCATAGTCTTTTTTATTTGCTATGAGATCTATAAAATCTGGGGAGTTTATAATAGAAAGCGATTCTATATAGCATTCGTCTTGGCTGCATTCATGTCTATGATAATAGGAATAGTGGCTATGTTCAGAGTTATAGAAGGATGGGGAGATTCTGCGGCGAATACTCAAATGATCGAAGCGATTACGGGTAAGGCTTTGTGTTTAATGAGGGAAGAAGACAGTGCCCTCTACAAAGGAGAGGATAAAGAAGTATTTGAGCTGTTGTATAACGATGTCGCAAACAGAGGTGCTCGAATAGCGGATTATCCGGATTCGATTATCAATTATGAGCCTATTCATGTTAAGATCAATGACAATATAACTGAGCACGAGTCGATAATCTGGAATTACTTTATTGCTAAAAGAGGTGACGACGGAGGAGAAGATGCATATGCAGTCAGAAATCTGATAACCGCTACTGAAGTGAGAAATCATAGGGGTGATTTTGTCAGAGTCATAATACGCCTTATGCCTTCAAGTCTTGTGGCTAGTATTTTTATCCAGCCGGAATCAATACGTATTGCCTGCTATCTTGTAGCGGGCATTATTTACATTTTTGCACTAGGAGTCATATTATATGGCTTTACACGGCATATTAATGGAGAGTATGTGACACCGCTCTTTTTTGTAATAATGCTAATCATTTCCAATGCCTCAGCGAGTAATACTGTTTTGTATGGACAACAGAGGTATGTGATATACTGTATGGGGATATTTTATGTGTTCTTTGCAATAGCAATTATCGGATGCTATAGAAAACGCAATATATTAAGCAGTGGTGAAAAGCCATGAAAATACTTTATATTATCCATGATAACAAAAAGGGCGGAGCAGCCATATCTTTTCTTGATATGATTAAAGGAGTGTCTGAGAAACATGAAGTATATGTACTCACACCTCATAAAAAGGGATATATACCTGATGAGTTAGATAAACTAGGGATATGGCATGAAAGTGTACACTATTTTTGGTGGGAAATTGTTAAGTCGGGTAATCCTTTCATAGATGCTATACGTTTTGGGATTTATAAGCTGTTAAACCTGTACAATTGTATTTCAGCCAAACATGTAGCCCAATGGGCAAAGCAAAACGATATTGATATAATCCATTCCAATTCATCTGTTGTCTACATAGGAGCTTTGGCGTCAGAATATACTTCCATCCCCCATGTATGGCATCTGCGCGAATTGGGAAATCCGGATTTTTCTCTTTCACCTGTCTTTCGAAATGGTAGTTTGGAACAGGTGATTAATATTGGTAATTCGTTTTATATCGCGATTTCCGATTATGTTGCGACATTCTATAAAAAGTATATACATGGGAAGACAATATATACTGTATATAATGGAATAAGCTCGTTATATAATTACAAAAAAAGTAAGAAAGAGTACAATACAGATACTATATATTTCCTGATTTCTGGGAATTACTGCGAGGAAAAGGGACAACTGGATGTTGCACATACAATCGGTTTGCTGGTATCACAAGGCGTCAAAGAATTTAAGGTATATATGGCCGGGAGAGGTGACTACACTGAGGTTAAGAAGTATCTGGCGGATAATAAATTGACGGAGTATGTGGTATTCTGCGGTTTGGTTGAGGATATAATATCATTACGTAAGAAGTGCGATGTTGAGATAGTAGCGTCTAGAGCAGAAGCATTTGGAAGAGTAACTGTAGAGGCTATGAGAACATCAAATCCGGTAATAGGATCTTCTGTAGGAGGTACTGCAGAAATTGTACTGAATGGAAAAACGGGCTTCCTTTATGAGTATAGGAATAATGAGGCTTTAGCCGATTGCATGAAGAAGTTTATAGTCGAGGCGGATCTTGCATATGAGATGGGACAGAGAGCTTATGAATGGTCCGTGGATAGGTTCACAAGTGAAGAGAATGTTCGACAGGTGTTAAAGATATATGAAGATGTCGTAAAGCATTCTTTAAGCGGGGAAAAACTGTGATAAGAGTAGGTGTCATTACTGCGACAAGAGCAGAATATGGTATATTAAGGCCACTTATAAACAAACTAAGGGAATATGAGTCTAACTATCTAAAAGTGGATTTAATAGTTACGGGTACGCATCTGTCTGCTGATTACGGGATGACTATTGATGAAATATATGCTGATAAAGTACGTATCGATTACAAAATATCCATACCGGTAAAGTCTGATTCACCTATCGATATATCATCTGATCAGGCTGTGACGTTAAAAGAATTTACACGGCATTTCACTGACATAAGATATGATGCAATATATATTTTGGGGGATAGATATGAGATGCTCATGGTTGCCATAGCGGCTATGAATACACATACACCAATAATTCATTTGTGTGGAGGCGATACGACTGAGGGCGCTATAGACGAAGCAATCAGACATTCTATTACAAAGATGAGTCATCTCCATTTTCCAACCAATGAGGATAGTAAGCGAAGAATCATACAGCTCGGAGAATCGCCCGATACCGTATATAATGTGGGTGACACAGCTATAGATAATGTATTGAATATGGAATTACTATCAATTGAAGAGGTATTAGATTATCTTGGTGCTGATATGTGGAAAAACAGGAGAAAATTTGCGTTATGTACGTATCATCCGGTGACGCTTGACGAAGATGGAGTAGATGCAATGATGAAGGAATTTCTAAGTGCCATCAAAGATAGATCTGATATAGAGTTTATAGTGACCAAATCTAATTCAGATATTGGTGGAAGCAGAATCAATAAGATTTTGGATGAGGCAGAGAAAGAAATTGACAATCTGCATGTATATTCATCACTTGGGGTTCGCAGATATCTGTCAGTGATGTCTGGGGCCTTGTTTGTGTTGGGCAATTCTTCAAGTGGCCTTTATGAAGCACCAGTCATGCATGTTCCTACTGTTAATATAGGAGATCGTCAAAAGGGAAGACTTAGATGCGAAAGCGTTATTGATTGTTCTTTTGATAGAGACAGTATTTTGAAAGCAATAGATAAAGCATGCAATCCAGAATTTGTTGATTTATGTAAAAGTGTAATATCTCCATATGGTGACGGGCATGCAGCAGAAAAAATAGCGAATATTAGTCTTGATTTGGTTAAGAAAGGCATAAAACTCAAGAAAAGTTTTTATGATTTGAATTAATAGTATGAAAATTATTATAATTGGTTTAGGATCCATGGGTAAGCGAAGGATGCGGCTTTTGCATGAGATCGATCAAAATGAACAACTTCATTTGGAACTATTTGGAATAGACGGAAGAGAGGACAGGCGTAAAGAAGCTGAACAACAGGCGAAAGAACAAGGGTTTAATTTAACCCTGCATAAGAGCTTGAAAGATGCTATAGATTATAATAGTGATATTGATGCGGCAGTAATATCTACTTCACCATTATCACATGCCTCGATCATTAAGGAGTGTCTGGAATACGGATTGAACGTATTTACCGAGCTCAATCTGGTTACTGACTGTTATGACGAGAATATCTGTTTAGCAAAAGAAAAGAAGCTTGTGCTTTTTTTGTCATCAACTCCGATATATCGAGATGAGATAAGATATATAACTAATGCTATACATACATTTCCTAAAAAACTGAATTATACTTATCATGTTGGTCAATATTTGCCTGACTGGCATCCATGGGAGAGATATCAGGATTTCTTCATAGGGAATAAGCGAACAAATGGATGTAGAGAAATTCTTGCCGTTGAGCTGCCGTGGATGGTAAGGGCGTTCGGTGATATCGAATCAGTTAGTGTAATATCTGACAGAAAAACCGATCTTGATATTGATTTTGATGATTGTTTTAACATCCTTATCAAGCATAAATCTGGTTGTACGGGTGTTTTTACTGTGGATGTTATATCGAGACCGCCTGTCAGCAACATGTTAGTTACAGGTGAAGAGTTCTATATATCATGGGATGGATCACCTCAAGGTCTTAGTATATATGATGCAAAAGAGCAAAAATTCAAATCGGTAGATCTGTATTCTCATGTTGAGCATAGAGATGGATACAGCCCTACTATAATAGAAAACATGTATGTTAACGAATTGCAGGACTTTTTAGCAGTACTCAGGGGAGATAAGACTGCAGAATACAGCTTCGAACAAGACAAGGTCATTTTGGATATTATTGATCAAATAGAAGGACTGTAAGCATGCTTACAATGTGTGATTATTATGGGATGTGCGATGAAGATGGAAGGTGCGTTGGACATCCTGTCAAGGTAACAGAAGAATATGGCAGAATATTAAAGAGTCTGGGGACTGAGATAAAGCTTGTGTGTTCGCCCTGTATAGCTAAGGGTCTGGCTGGCAGTGATGACATGTTTTCTGAGATATTTAAGCTTCCATATGATATATTGATAACGGGTAATGGCATCTTTAAACGTATCGTAGATAAGCTTAAATTATTCAGGAATATCAGAATTGCCCTAAAGAATAAAGGGACAATATTTTTTTATCAGGTAGATTTTTTCTTTTTTCTGTTTCTTAAGATGTTTTACAGGCGAAGCGCTGACAGAAAGATAGTGATACTTATCTATCATCAGGATTTTACCGGTGGTAGATTGTCGGGTGTTCTTTTTAAGATATATGAAAGTGCTCTGCGTAAAGTAGATACCGTGATATATACCCAAAAAGGAGCAGAGGTTTCTCATGACAATACGGTGTGGATGCCTGACTTTATCTACAGAGTAGATGAATATGAAAAGTATAGAAAAGCATTAAAGACAGACTCGGTAGTATGTTTGGGAAGCATGAGTCGATATAAACAGATTGAAGAACTGGTGGATGTTTGGAGGATGTTACCAACTGATTCACCCAAGCTCATTATTGCCGGCCGATTTGATGATACTAACAGATATAAGAAGCTTTGCGGAAATTTGCCACAAAATGTGACGATGAAAAATGAAGTATTGTCTTATGAAGAGTATATGAAACTGATGTCAGAGGCAAAATACAGTATACTGCCATATGATATGAATCAATATAAGAACAGAACTTCAGGAGTATTGCTTGAGAGCATATATTGCGGAGTGATACCTATAGCTCCGGAAGAACTGCTTAATCAGAATATGCTGCCGGGACTTGGATATAAAAACATGTCTGAGATTGGTGATCTGATGAAGATCAGTTCTGAAGCCATCACCAATAAATTTCAAAGTATATATGAAGAGTATGGTTTGGAATATGCAACAGGAGTATTAAAGGATGTGTTAACATGAAAACTCTTATCATTATACCTGCATACAATGAACAGAACACACTTGAATCGTTGATAAACGATATAAAGAATAAGTGCCCTGATGTTGATTATCTAATAATCAACGATTGTTCATCTGATGATACAAAGATGCTATTGAATAGTATAGATGCGACATTTGTGTCTGCATCTGTCAATCTTGGTATCGGCGGAGCTGTACAGACGGGATATATGTATGCGGCGAAAAATGGATATGATATTGCCATACAGGTTGATGGTGACGGACAGCATGACGTAACCTATGTTAATGAAATGGTGTCTGTTATCGAAAGCAAAGAAGCAGATGTAGTTATCGGTTCGCGCTTTATTGATAGGGAGGGGTTTCAGTCATCCGGTGCCAGACGAATGGGAATACATTTTCTGAGCGGGCTCATAAGGGTTGTATCTGGTATAAGAGTCAAAGATGTTACTAGTGGATTTAGAGCTGTTAACAGAGAGTATATAGAGGTATTTGCTGACAGTTATCCGGATGATTATCCTGAGCCGGAGGTTATAGTAATATCCGCTCTGTCTGGTGCGAAGATAAAAGAGATACCTGTGATCATGAGAGAGAGAACTGATGGAGTGAGTTCTATTAACATGAAGAAGTCAGTCTATTATATGATAAAGGTGAGTATTGCGATAATCCTTTGTCGTATAAGTCTTGGGATACGTACTGGTAATAAACACATTAAAGAAAGGTCAACAGATGTTCAGTGATAAGTTAAGAGTTGTTCTGATTATTGGAGTTATAGTCTATTTCGCCTTGATATTATACTGGCTTAAGATAAAGGCTTTAAATCTTAAATATTCTCTTTTATGGCTTTTAAGCGGAGTAGCGATGGGGATACTTGTGATATTTCCAGAGGCACTTTTGGGTATATCTGAGTTGGTCGGTATACAGACCCCTATGTATGCATTGCTAGTCTTTGCCATAGCTTTTGTGATAGCGATTCTTATGTCCATCACATCTATAGTTTCTAGACAGAATCGAAAGATACGTACGCTTATTCAAGAGAATGCACTGCTTGAGAAGAGAATAAGGGATTTGGAGAGGAGTAAGTAATATGAGAGTATTATTCACCATCTGCGGAAGAGCGGGATCAAAGGGAATACGAAATAAAAATATCAGAGATTTTTGCGGTAAGCCTCTTCCATATTATTCATTGTCTGCAATAGATTTGTATCTTAAAGAATTTTCAGGAAACGTAATAGATGAATATGATATCGTATTATCCACGGATTCGCCGGAGTTGATAGAGATTATAAACAAAAATCCGTTCTTTAAGGTTGAAGTTATCAACAGATCTGAGGATTTGAGCGGTGATACTGTGGCCAAAAAGGACGTAATCCTCGATTGCCTGAAACAAATGGAAGAGAAAAAGGGCTGTATTTATGATGTTGTCGTTGATCTAGATATCACGTCGCCTTTGAGAACAGCTGAAGATGTAGCAAGTCTTTTAAATAAACATATTGAAAGCGGAGCAGATATTACATATTCTGTAACGACATCCAGAAGAAACCCATATTTCAATCAGGTCATAAAAACTGAACATGGATTCAAAAAAGCAATAGAATCCGAGTTTACTGCGAGGCAGCAGGCTCCTGAAGTTTATGATATGAATGCATCTTTGTATGCATATAGACCGGGACATCTTAAGTCCGGAGGAGACTTTGTGACCGGATACTTTGAAGCGATAGTGATGTATGATACGGCTGTACTGGACCTTGATCATGAAAATGATTTTGAACTTATGGAGATCATAGCAAAGTATCTGTTTGACCAAAAAAAGGATTTCGCTGAAATATATAATAATATCAGATAGGAAAGTATTGGAATGGAAATCTGTGTAGTAGGCTTAGGTTCCATAGGAAAGAGACATATAAACAACATAAGAAAACTGTACGCTGATGTTAAAATAGACATATTGAGACATTCTGCTGGCCACGAGATATCTGATGAATACGGCAATTATATATACTCAGATGAAGATCTTAGGGATAAGTATGATGCGATATTCATTACAAATCCTACAACTATGCACATTGAAACATTGCATAGGCTTATTGATAAGTCAGATGCGTTCTTTATTGAAAAGCCGTTAAGACCCATGGGGTGCAGGGAAGATAGTATCAGCAGACTTCCTAAGGATAAAGTATTCTATGTGGCATGCCCGCTTCGTTATACCACTATTATCCAGTTTCTGAAAGAAAATATTGATCGAGAGAAAATATTAGGTATGCGCGCCATGTCATCGAGCTATCTGCCTGAATGGAGACCTGGAACGGATTACACTAAATGTTATTCTGCTCGTAAGGAATTGGGTGGTGGAGTTGCAGCTGATCTTATCCATGAATGGGATTATATATCTTTCCTAATAGGAAAGCCAGATAAAGTATATACCGTGCAACGAAAACTATCTGATCTGAATATAGACGTGGAAGATGTTGCACTTTATATAGGTGAATACAAAGATAAGCTGGTGGAAGTGCATCTTGATTATTTCGGGAGACATACACTTAGAGATCTCCACATTTTTATGAAGGATGAGACAATATACTGTGATCTTGTAAAGAATACGGTTACATATCTGAAGACAGGCAAGACAATAGAAATTGACGAAAAGCGCGATGATTATCAGATAGCCGAATTAAAGCATTTTTTTGATATAGTAGACGGAAAGATAGCAAATGACAACTCGGCACTTGAAGCTGAGAGCCTGATGCGATTATTGGATCAATGAGTAAAAAAGTATCTCTTCTGTTAACTACATACAATAGTGGTAGCGTTTTAGACACAACTCTTGAGTCTATACGTGCACAGGATTATGAGAATCTTGAGATATGTATCGCAGACAGCTTATCAACAGATGCAACACTTGATATAATAGAGAGATTCAGATTTTCCACGGATATCCCTGTCATATGCAAGTCTCAAAAGGACGGAGGTATCTATGAAGGGTTAAACAATGCAATAGCATTGTCATCTGGAGATTATCTTCTTGTGATGAATGATAGGCTTACGATTCCATCTGCAATAACTAAGCTCGTCAGAGCAATTGAGGAGGAAGAAAGACTGAGTCATTCACCAGATTCGGTTCTTGGATCGCATAGCGATCTTGTGTATGCAAATGATGAGAAGGTGGTTAGATACTGGCGGATGGGAATAGGTAGTATAAAATCAGGATGGATGCCGGCTCATCCAACTTTGATGCTTAAAAGAAATGTTTATGATACATACGGACTTTATGATACATCTTATGTATGCTCTGCGGACTATGAATTTATGCTTCGTATCCTCAAAGACGGAGGAAGATTAGGATATGTACCGGAAGTTCTGGTTTCGATGTATTATGGTGGAACTAGCAATTCCACATCAGGGGCGTATTTGAGGTCAATAAGTGAAGCGATGAGGGCATTAAAGAGTAACAATATTCATCCGGCGTTATGGATTACCGGTCTCAGAAGTCTTAGAGTAGCAATACAGTTTATAAAATCGACCTTTATAAATTTTTGATGGCAGAAAAAGAGTTATTATGGACAATAAAACTTATGTAACGAGAGCAGCTTTGCCTCCTATAAATGAATATATTGAGGAGATTAAAGATATATGGGACACGCATTGGTTGACCAATATGGGATCCAAGCATGCAGAGCTTGAAAAACAGTTGTGTGAAAGATTGGACGTGCCCTATATATCTCTATTTTGCAATGGGCACATGGCATTAGAACTTGTAATACAGGCCTTCGGTCTTACAGGAGAGGTAATCACTACCCCATTTACATTTGCGTCTACAACTCACGCTATTGTACGCAATGGGTTAACACCGGTTTTTTGTGATATAGATCCTGTTGACTATACTATAGATGTGACTAAGATAGAGGAACTCATAACAGAAAAGACTTCTGCTATTATTCCTGTACACGTCTATGGAAATGTATGTAATGTGGAAGAGATAGACAGGATAGCAAAAAAATATAATTTAAAAGTCATATATGATGCCGCACACGCTTTTGGAGTAGAATACAATGGAAAAGGTATTGGTAACTATGGGGATGCTTCTATGTTCAGCTTCCATGCTACAAAGGTGTTTAATACTATAGAAGGTGGTGCCATAGCTTTCAAAGATGGAAACATCGGCAGGGCACTGTATGAACTCAAGAACTTCGGGATCAAGAATGAAGAAGAGGTAGAGGCTGTAGGTGCAAATGCTAAGATGAATGAATTTGCTGCATCTATGGGATTATGCAATCTCAGACATTTGGATGAAGAGATAAGCAAGAGGAGAATAGTGTATGAGCTGTATAATGAAAGATTGAACAGAATAGAAGGAATCACTACACCTTCGCAGCGAAATAATACTGTAAACAATTATGCATATTACCCTATAATCGTTGATCCTTATATTTTTGGACACACAAGAGATGATGTGTTTAATGCATTGTCAGGTGAAGGGATATATGCAAGAAAGTATTTTTATCCATTGATAAGCGAATTTGAATGTTACAGAGGTATATTTGATAATTGTAGTAATCCTGTTGCTGAAAGAATAGCGAATAGTGTATTGACGCTACCCATGTATGGAGAAATTGACTATCAGATAGTTGACAGGATATGTAAGATTATTGAAGAGATATGATATGGTATTACATATATTTCCGAAATCTCAATTCACAGAAGAATATATTTTTTTTATAAACAATCATTTTGAGAAAAGTGCTCATTGTTTTATTTTGTATACAAATACAGCGTTTGAGTTACCAAAGTATATATATGAATATGAAAATGTATATGATTATGATAACAAAGGGCTATTCTGGTTATATAAAAAGCTAAGAAAAGCAGAACGTATAATTATTCATAATTTAGGTGTTCTTGTGCCTGAATTGGCGCTTTTATATTTTGACAGTTCACTTGTGAAAAAATCCATGTGGCTAATCTGGGGGGCCGATTTGTATTGCTTCCTTAACCCACGGAACTCCGTAGCAGACAGAATAGTAGAGAGGATGAGGAGGAGAATAATAAGGGGATTTCCAGTTATAGCGTCGCTAACGGATGGAGACTATGAGCTGGCTGTAAAATGGTATGGTTGTAAAAGCAGAAATATTAGACTCGATTATTGTGAGGAAAAAACAATTGAACTGATGAACAGATACTTGCAGGAGGATAGGAAGAATGATGGGACAACAAGAATTCTTCTAGGGAATTCAGCAACTCGCACAAATCAGCATATTGACGCATTTAGAATGCTTGAGCACTTGAAGAATGATGATATATGCATATATGTTCCGCTATCATATGGAGATAAAGGGTATGCACAGGAGGTAATAAATGAGGGGAGAAGAATATTTGGAGAAAAATTGATACCTCTAACAAGGTATATGTCTAGGGAAGAATACTATAAAGTGCTATATGATATAGATGTTGGTATATTTAATAACAATAGGCAACAGGGGACTGGAAATATCGAGGCCTTGCTGTATTATGGCAGAAAGATATATCTTCGGGATGATACATCAATGTGGAAAGAGTGGGTTGATAAAGAGGGGTATGTTTTACATTGTGTTGATAGAATAGAGGATGAAAATCCGAAATCCCTTTCTGAAGTGACTAAGTATGAGAAAGAAAAAAACAGAGAATTAATCATTCGGTATTTTGATGTAAAGAAAGATATACAAAACTGGAAAATGGCATTTACGCTCGAATTGTGAATTATCAGGAGCTCAGATATGAACACACCATATTACTTGTTTGACCAAGAGCATTTTATAAAGAATATTAGCGATTTCGATGTTGCATTATCAAAAAGTTTTGAACATCATGAAATTGCATATTCGGTAAAAACTAATCCTATACCATATATTATCAAAACAGCATATGACTGTGGATGTATGATTGAAGTTACATCATTTGATGAATATAGAATATCTAGACACATGGGTATACCAATTAACAGGATAGTATATAATGGCCCGTATAAAGACAAAGAAACGTTTATAGAAGCCGTAAATGAAGGCGCAAAGGTTAATCTAGAATGCGAACGTGAAATCGATTGGTTGAAAGATTGCAAAAAAGATTCTCGTGTAGGTATAAGAATAAATGTAGATTTAAAAACAATATCGCCAGACGATGCAAAGCCAGAGGAGGATGGAAGTCGATTCGGAGCATCATATGAGAATGGAGATCTGCTTAGTAGAATTCACAGAATAATTTCCTGTGGTGTGCGCTTAGAAGGCATTCATGTTCATAAGACCAGTAAGACACGAAGCGCAGACGTATATTATAGAATTTCACAATATATCTCGAGTATTTTAAACGAAATAAAATGTGATCTAGAATACATAGATATAGGAGGAGGGTATTACGGGGGTATTGATGCCTATGGGATTCCTTCATATGTTGATTATGCTAATGCAATAAAAGACGGCTTGGGAAAGTGGAACAGCAAAATGCTTATAGTCGAACCAGGGAGTGCGGCTATAGCTGCATCTATGAGCTTTGCAATGAGCATCATAGATAAGAAGATGGTAGGAGATAAATGTTACTGTGTGGTTGATGGAAGCAGAATTGATACTGATCCATTTTTTCATAAAAATACATATGTATATAGCGTTATAAGGAAACATGAGAATAATAAGAGGGTTCCAATGCAATATATTTCAGGGTTTACTTGTCTAGAGAATGATATATTGTTTTCAATCTCTGATGAGAATGAAATAGATGTCGGCGATATCATTGAAATACAGAGAATTGGTGCATATTCAATATCAAATACACCAAATTTTATACGTATGCTTCCTGCTATATATTTAAAAAATGATATAACAAAAGTTATAAGAAGAAGATGGACAGCAGAGGATTTTATGCAGGGCTGTTATTATCAGTAGAATTAAGGAATAACTGAAATATGAAAAAAACAAACATATTAGTGACTTCTATAGGATCATTTTCGGCATGTGCAGTAATAAAGAGCATGAAAAACGCTGGATGCAGGGTCGTTGGGTGTGACATTCACGAAAGGCATTTGTTAGCTTGTGGTCAGGATGTCGATTCATTTTATACAGCTCCTTACTATGCTGATAATGAATTATACATTAGTAGCATATTGAAGATTTGCGAAAATGAAAAAATTGAATTTGTTTTTCCACTTACAGATGCTGAAATAGATGTATTGAATTGTAGCAGAGAATTATTTGATGAAAATGGCATCATTATCTGTATGTCCGGTCGAGAAACTATAGAACTATGTAGAGATAAATACAAAACGTATAAATACTTGAGAGAGGCTAAAGTATATGGACTAATAGAGACATTTAGATTTAGTGAAATAAAAAATCACAAACTTGATTTTCCTATTATTGTCAAACCTTGCAATGGAAGGAGTAGTAATGGTGTACATATACTGAACTCATTAGAGGAGGTTGAATTCTTTAAACGCATTTGTGACAGTGATGTGTATATTTATCAAAAAAAACTTGAGGGAAATGTAATTACAGTTGATGTATGCAGAGATAAAAAAAGCGATAAAACTGTATGCGTTGCGCGTGAAGAATTGATAAGAACTGGAAATGGTGCAGGTTTATCTGTGCGAATACTTAATGATGCTTTTTTGGAAAAGTCGGCCGTGGAGATTGCACGGGTTTTAGATGTTGAGGGAACAGTAAATTTCGAATATATCAAAACCACGAATGGATATAGCTTCATAGAGTGTAATCCTAGGTTCTCTGGTGGAGTTGCGTTCTCGGAGATAGCGGGCTATGATTTCGCCTTAAACGCGTTGAAGTACTTTAAGGGAGAAGAGATTGACAATAAATCTGTGATTAAGGGCGGATATATAGTAAAAAAATATGTTGAGATAATTACCAAATTGTCACAGGCAAATGATTAGGGAGATATAACGATAAAAGTGCAATCATCCAACAATTTGAAAACAGAACATTTCTTTGGCAAAAAGAAAGAATGCATAGAGTTTTTGATGTTTATATGTATATTCCTGGTCTCATTGTGTATCGTTTACAGAGATTTTCTTGTTGGGAATAGATTTCTTGTTTCACTTCAAACAGCCAGTGATTCATATGGACAGTTTTATCCCGCTCTGATAAATAAAGCAAGAATATTTGATAAATATGGTTTTGCTGCGGTTATGGACTTTACAACCGCTTTTGGATCTAGTGTATCTACACTGGATATAGCATCATTAAATTCATTTGCTTCTTTTTGGGGAGAAGCGAATGTGATGTATATGTTTGGGATTAGACAGATCCTGTTTATGTTCTTAACAGGAATCTTTATCTATTTGTATACTAAGCTTCTGACCAATAGATATTACATCGCAGTCATAGTAGCGTTAGCTTATGCCTTCTGCGGCCCCATTTTATCTAGACAACTGTGGATCGGCTACATAAGTGAATATTTGCTGTTTGCTATGTGGCTGTGGTCATTTGAGATGTTGTATAAGAAGAAAGACGTAAGATTTATTCCATTTTGTACATTATTGATGATTCTCAATTTTGATACATACAAAATCATCATTTATTTGTTTGTGATCTGCGTGTATATACTATTCAGATTACTATGGGACGAAAGAATAAAAAGAAGTACTGCAAAATTTTTACTGCTGTTACCAATTCTGCCTCTATCAATTATTATTCTGAAATTCCGAGGTATAAAAGGATTTATAAATGCAATAAGTTCTTCTATGGCTTCTGACAGATTTCAAGCTGAAACAGGTGGTGTTAGCTTGCTAAAGAGTGCCTTGGAACGTTCAAAAGGCCTTTTCTGGGTCGGCAAGGATGAATTGCTGACACTTTTTGTCAGGACAATAGGGACGAATACTCCACGTGTTGCCGGCTCATATCGTGGGGCTCTGAATTATCTTGAGGGTCCTGCATTTTATTGTGGTTTATTGACATTAATTCTTATTATCCCAATATGGATTTGTCTTGACAGGAGAAAAAGGATTCTTAGCGGTATTGCATTTATATGCGCTGCTATGTATATTTTTGTCGGTCCGCTAAGAATAATTGCTAACGGATTTGTAAAGGATACATTTAAACTATCTTCATTCTGGATAGTTGTTTTTTTACTGTTTATTTTTGCAAATGGTATTGATGCTTTTTTAAAGGATAAAGGGAAGAAGGTAGTAACGGTTGTTATATCAGAGTGTGTCATTGTAATCTGCCTGGGGGGATACTGCATTCTTAAGACATCATACAGCAAGAGTAATATTGTTGCATCCTGCGTATTGGTGTTGGTTTATACAATAGTTATTTATATATATAAGAATAATCGTATAAAGTATGATGCTGTTGTTGTAATCCTGCCCGTTCTTGTAGTGTTTGAAGTGATATTGCAGGGAATGATATGCGTTGAAAACATAGAGACTATGGACAAAAAACAACTTAACGAAAAAAAATATTACAACGATTATACAATAGACGCGCTTGAATACATTAACAATCTTGAACCCAATAATGCATACAGAGTAGATAAACAATACAGATCCTATCAGAATAACGATGCTAGTGCGCAAAATTACTATTCTTATACGTATTATATTGGTGGAGCTGGTTTAGGGAAAAGTTTTTCGCGATTTTATGATCTTTTCGGAATCCCCACATCCGATTCTGCATATAACGATGTATATTCTCCTCAGTCAAACAACTACTTTGATGAGATTATTGGGACAAAGTATATCCTTTCCAAGAGTTCTGAAATTGCAAATTATGGATATAAACACGTAGCGCACATAGGAGACGTTCATGTATTTGAGAATGAATACTATATACCATGGGTATACTTGCAGAATGAATATATAGAACAGAATGAGTTTGAGAAGTTGCCATTGTTTTGGAGAAATCGTACAATAATGAAGGCAGCGGTAGTGGATGAGGCAATGGAGGAAAGTCTAGAGCGATTTAAAAAGACTGATTTAGACGTAAATCATGTGGAATTCACAAACTATCTGATTAATGCATCGAAGGGTCAGGAAGATATTTTTGTTTTGGATAAAGCAAATGACAAAAACGAGACTGTTTTACTGATCTCTGCAATTAACTGTAATACTGATCCGTTATACTGCATAAGATTGAAGTATAATTATGGGGATAAGGAAAACTTCTATTACGTAAATCTGAAATCAAATGAAGAGTCGATCTTTGAGATTGATGCAGATGTGGATAGTTTTGCGTTTATGGATTATTACGGAGAATACTGTTTACAGGATATAGAAGTAAAAACTTATAGTGTTCCTAGAAACATTTTTGAAGAAGAGTATTTGGATAGTATAAAAAAGATTAAAGAAAGCGATGTTGAAATAAAAGAATTCAATGAATTAGGATTGAAAGCAGATGTCTATGTGAAAGAACCGAAGATATTATGTACATCTGTACCGTATTGGGCATCCATATTTGTCGATGATCAGCCTGTAGACACTTGTGTAGTTAATTATGCATTTGCTGGATGCCTGGTCAATGAAGGATACCATAGCATAGATATCAGATATGGACAGAAATATGAATCTGGTGTTCTGTTAAGAGAGTATAAGAATGTTATAATAACGATTGTATGGATGCTAGCAATAACTCTAGTAAATATTGTTATTGGCACCATTAGGAAAGGAACGCTCAAGGCGAAATCATGAATCTAACTAAAGCTCAGATGTTGATTGAACTGCAGAATAACATTGAAGGAATAAATATTTTACCGATATTTGTTGTGAGGATATCGGAGTTTAACGCGGACAAATCAGCTGTCTTAAATGGAGTAATACAATTTGCTGATCGTAAAGAACTGATCATAAGATCATCTTCTTCAAATGAAGACACTCAGGAATTTTCGAATGCTGGAAAGTTTTTGTCAATCGCGAACGTTTCGCCTGAGATTGATTCTATAGAATCAGCTATAAGACAGGTTTATTTATCGTATAATACAGATTCAGATGAGGAGATTCTTATACAACACATGCTTAGCGATGTGTCAAAATCTGGTGTAATATTTACCAGAGATGTTGACACTAATGCAGAGTACTATGTAGTTAATTATCATGAGGGAGGGGATACAGCGGCTGTAACTGGGGGACAATCCAATAGCCTAAAAACTTTTGTTTCATATAAAAAAACTGATTTCCCAATTGATGACGTTGATATGTCAAATTTGATTTCAGTTGTTAAGAGAATAGAGAATTATACAAATAATGATGCATTGGATATTGAATTTGCAATTACTACAGATGGAATTGTCTATATTTTACAATGCCGTCCTATTGCAAAAGGAAACAAGAACCTAGATGCTGGTGTTGATATTGATCTTGCATTAAAAACTATATACAAGAAAGCTCAGAAGCTATCAGCTCCGCATCCTTTTTTGTTTGGAGAAAAGACTTGTTTTGGCGTTATGCCAGATTGGAATCCGGCAGAAATACTTGGTATCAGACCTAAAAAGCTCGCCATTTCATTGTACAAAGAATTGATTACAGACTCGATCTGGGCACATCAGAGAGCTGATTACGGATACAGAGATTTAACAATGCATCCGTTGATGATATCATTTTGCGGTATTCCATATATTGATACTAGGATCACGTTCAATTCGTTTATACCGGCAAATCTTAATACGCGTATTGCTGATAAATTAACAAATTATTATCTGCAAGAGCTATCTAAGTATCCGAAGTATCATGATAAGATAGAATTTGAGATTGTATTTTCGTGTTATTATTTGGGATTGCCAAGGAAATTGAAAAAGCTTCTTAGTCATGGATTTAATGAGAATGAGATTACCAGGATTGAGTACAGTCTTTTGGAGTTGACCAATAGAATTATTGATCCTAAAGAAGGTCTGTATTTAAAAGATATTGATAAGATTAAGACGTTAGAACGAAACTATGAAAGAATTGAAAATTCTAGTATATCTCTTATAGATCGGATTTATTGGCATATAGAAGAATGTAAAGCATACGGTACTCTGCCTTTTGCTGGTGTAGCGAGAGCGGGGTTTATTGCTGTTCAATTCCTTAAATCCTTTGTTGAAACTGGAGTCATATCCAAATATGAGTATGATTCATATATGAATTCTTTGGATACAATAAATAAACAGATGAATGTTGATTTAAGGAGATTACACAAGGGAGATCTAAGCAAAGAAGAGTTCTTAGACAAATATGGTCATATACGACCGGGAACATATGATATATTATCTGAGAGATATGATGACAATTTTGAAGAGTATTTTTCAGCAAATAAGGAAGAGAATGCACCAATCCCTGGTGCTGAAGGATTTTCTTTTGACAGTTCTACGATGCAAAAAATACAGTTGGAACTGGAAGAGAATGGACTCAGGATATCAGCAGAGGATTTAATGTCTTTTATCAAAGCATCCATAGAAGGCAGAGAGTATGTAAAATTTGTTTTCACTAAATCAGTGAGTAGAATACTTCAATTGATAGGTGAGCTTGGTATTCGCACCGGTATTTCAAAAGAGGAGTTAGCGCATCTAGATATAAGTGTTGTCAGACAGTTGTATGTAGATTTACATACAGGTCCAATATCTGAGCTGTTTAAGCAGAATATCGAGAATAATAAAGAACAATATGAGATAGCAAAACGGATAAAGTTGCCAAGTATAATTGTTGAACCTAAGGATGTTTATAGTTTTTATATGCTCGATGAGGAACCGAATTTTATAACGCAGAAAAGTGTTTCTGCTGCAGCAGAATTGGCTGAACAAGGAAATGAGTTAAAGGGGAAGATAGTGTTTATCAGATCGGCGGATCCTGGATATGATTATATTTTTTCTAAGAATATTGCCGGCTTAGTCACGCAATTTGGTGGAGCAAATTCACATATGGCAATTCGTTGTGCTGAATTAGGTATTCCAGCTGTGATTGGAGTGGGTGAAAATCGTTATAATGAATGGAGTCAGTGGCGAACCATTATGTTAGATTGTTTAAAAAAGCAGGTTATACGAATTGAATAGAGTATTTGTTTAAAGAAAGTGACTGTGTATGAAACCATTTTTTATATATCTTATTGGTATAAGCGGGAGCGGAAAAACAACAATTGCTATAGAACTTGAGAAGAGGTTACAAAATCGCAGAATAGAAAAACTGCAATTTATTGATGGGGATGTCATTCGTGATGAACTATCCAATATATTTGGTTATACTTTTGAAGAACGCATGAAGAATAACAAAGTTGTATGTGTAGTTGCGAGTTATCTTATCAGAAATGGTATTAGCGTTATACTTACGCAAGTAGCCGCATACAAGAAAATGCGTGATCAAGTGAGGAGTTTTTTTAATGATTCTTATGTTGAAGTATATGTTAAGTGTTCTGCAAAAGAATGTGCAAGAAGAGATGTAAAAGGGTATTATAATAATGCTAAAGATGGTAAGATGAATAATCTGAATGGGTTCAATGATGAATATGAAGTTCCGCAGAATAGCAGTGTTATCGTAGACACAGAAAAAATGTCTGTTGAGGAATGTGTAGATAGAATAATGGAGTATTTAGAGATAAACTATGGAGTATAAGTATATTACAGAAGATAATCTGATTAATAAGCAGAACTATATGTATAGTGAGTTTGGTGGAAGAGAATTCTTGGACGCATATATATATAGTCGAGATAGTTATATAGAAGAAAAAAGTAACAAAATGGAATACCATGAATCTCGTGCTGAATTACGAAAGATACTGTCTTCGTTAGAGTCAAACGATTATGGATTAATAAAAGGGATATTGGATCTGTATGTAAAAAGGTTTGAAGTCAGCAAGCGTCTATATAATGAATATGATGAGAATTGGAAACCGACTAAGAATTCATCATATTTGGATATAGATTTATATATCGTTTTGGCAGAGATTTGTTCGTATGCATATAAATTGACAGGATGTACAAAATATCTGAGTTGTCTTTTGAAATTGGATGATACGCTTTTATCGTTGAAAGAAAAAATGACATACACTCAGAGTCAGAAATTTAAAAGCGTTCTAGTTTGTGAAAGAAAAGAGATTGATAAACTATTTAATTGTTTGAGGATTGAGATAGATGATAATAAATGATATTGCTATTATTGCATCGGATACAGCGAGAACCAAAGCATATATTCAAATGATGTGCAAGGAAGGTTTTTTGCCAGGAGCATGTATTGTATATACAGATGATATTAAAAAGATGCAGGAAGAGGCTGATAAGTATATCGATAGCGAAACAGAAAGCACCTTTTTTACACTTGAAGCACCTGTTTTATATACAATCAAAAAGTATAATATAAATTTTTCTATAGTTGAGAATCGTGATATTAATTCAGATGAAATGCAAAAGGCAATATACGGATTAGAACAGAAATATATAATCTATTCTGGATATGGCGGAAGCATTTTAAAAGCTCATTTGTTTAACCTTGGAAAGAAGTATATTCATGTTCATGCGGGGGTATTACCGTGTTATCGAGGAAGTACTACTGCATATTATAGTATTATTCAGGAAAATAATATTGGAGCCACTGCAATCTTTCTTAGTGAAGGAATTGATGAAGGCGAAATCATTACAAGTGAGGTGTTCGAACGCCCAGCTAAAGGGACAAATATAGATACATTGTATGAGCCATACCTTAGATCTTTGGTCTTGAAAAAGGCTATAGAATTGTATTTGGAACAGGGTATATTTAAAAGTGTTAAGCAAAGTTCAAACGATGCGCAAACCTATTATATTATTCATCCCGTACTTAAGCATTTGGCTCTTATGAGTAATAAGTGAAATGAGGTAGATTGTGAGCAGAGTAGTAATATTTACGCAAAGAGTAGAAATTATTGAATCGTATGGCGAACGGAGAGATTGTGCAGATCAAAGAATAGCTGATTTTATTTCTGAGTGTGGATTTATTCCGGTGCCGGTTGCAAATAAGATGAGTATTATTGAATCGATGGTTAATGAGTTGGAACCGGTTGGCATTGTATTGACGGGAGGAAATAGCCTGATTAAATATGGTGGTAATGCTCCTGAACGAGATGAGACGGACAGAATGCTGATAGACCTCGCCATAAAAAAATCCATTCCTCTCTACGGCTTTTGCAGGGGAATGCAATCGATTTTGGATTACTTTGGCAACGAATTAAAAAATGTAAATGGACATGTCGCCATACGACATAGAGTTATGGGAGATAATGGAAGTGCAGAGGTGAATAGCTATCATAATCAGGCGTGTACCGAACTCAAAAGTGATGAACTTGAGGTGTGTTATAGGACTGCAGATGGTGTTGTTGAGATGATAAAGCATAAAACATATCCAATTATTGGCACCATGTGGCATCCTGAGAGAGAAAATCCGTTTGATGAGTTCGATATTATACGAGTAAAAGAATTATTTGGAGGGAAAGAAAAATGAAAGCGATTATTCTTGCAGCAGGACAAGGAACGAGATTAAAGAAGTATACAGAGAACTTACCTAAAGGCATGCTTTCGTTCATGGGTAAAACAATCATTGAAAGACAGATAGAACTGTTTAGAAATTGTGGTATAAACGAAATAATAATAGTTCGAGGTTATGCTTCTGATAAGATCGATTATCCTAACATCAAATACTATAACAACGAAAAATACGCTGAGACGAATATGGTTGAGTCACTTTTGACAGCTAAAACAGAATTTGATGATGATATTATCGTTAGTTATTCTGATGTTTTATATGAAAAAAATATGCTGGAACAGATGATGGAATCATCTGCAGATTATGCTGTGGCGGTGGATGACAAATGGGAGAAATACTGGACTAAACGATATGGAAGAACAGATTTTGACACAGAGAGTTTGGTTATAGGTGACAATGATCTGATAACTGAACTCGGATTAGAAGATCCGCCGGCAGAGAGAATAAGTGCCAGGTATATTGGCTTGTTGAAATTCTCTGCGAATGCGCTTAAAAATATAGAACGTATAATGGAAGAAGCATATCGTGATTATTATGATAAGCCATGGCAACAATCAGGAAAGGTTGTACAAAAGGCTTATATGACAGATTTGCTCAACTCTTTAATTGAATCCGGAGAAGAGGTCAAGGCGGTTCATTTCGAGAATGGATGGATTGAATTTGACACAAACGAGGACTATGAGAATGCAGTTGAGTGGGCTGAGAACGGGGAGCTTACGGATATTATTAGGCTAAGTTAAATGAGTATTATTAAGAAGATACTGGGACCGATTTATGAAGAGTATCGACATATAGTTGATACACGATCATCAAAGATATTATTTGATATTAACGGTTTATCAAAGATATTTGCAAATACTATTGATGATAATAAAAAAATCAAGATAAGAATCTCTCATTATAGTGGCGCGACATGGAATTCTTTGAAATCTTTGGTTGATGAATTATCGAACGATGATCGTTGCGATGTGCTCATAATCTTGTCAAAAGATGACGAAAAGATGAGAAAACAAGCGATTGAAGCATCCGTTCCTTATGTGTTTGCTTGTGATTACGATGTGAGTAAAGACAGACCTGATGCTTTGATACTTTCACATGCTATGGATGATACATTTACTCGAGACCAAAGAAAGCATATCAGGAAAGTGTTTGTAGTTTCAGCTGCTTTGATTCATTATTTCAAGGATATAGATGAATATATCCGTATAGCGCAAATAAGATATGGGGATTTGGAACCAGATTACTATATTTATGATAAATCCATGTATTCTGAATTAAGCGAGATTGATGTATATGGGGGAAAACTTGTATGCATGGGGAATCCCAAATTTGACGGGATTTATGAGGCTGTAAATTCAAAAGAAATAGATAAAAGAGCAAAAAAACTGATTGGTAAAAAGACAGTTTTATGGGCTACTGATCATGGCGTACAATATGGTAAAATAGCGGCTGATTTTGCTTTCGCAGAATATGCTTCATTCATATTTTCATATTTTCTTGAGCATAATGATATGGGACTAATATTTCGACCGCATTCAACATTCATAGAAGAGATGATCAGGCATGGGTACTGGTCCCAAAAGGAAATAGATGAGTTAAAGAACAGATTTCTTAGAACAGATAATATCATATGGGATGAGAACGATTCATATGATATGGCATATTCTATGTGTGATGCTATAATAACGGACTGTCATTGCGGTATAATATGCTCCGCTCTTCCGACGCTCAAACCGATAGCTTTATTGTATAAATCTCCTGATATTGAGTCTATAAATGAAGAACTGGAATCTTGTCAGTACCCAATATATAGCACAAAGGAATTGGAAGCCTTTTTAATAGATGTTAAGGAAGGGAAAGATTTGAAACGACTCTTAAGGGAAGAAATCAATTCAAAAATGATATGCAGCTTTGACGGCAATAACGGAAAACGGATAAGTGAATATATTATTAGTGAATGTATGAAAGAGTAGTAGATTTGTAATTGTATGGATATAAGAAAGATTAGCAAGGTATTTGAATATACAAAACCCCGCAAACTTGGAAATAAATTACTGATACTGGCTACTGCACCTGAGGTAAAGCCATTCTTTGAAGATGAGAGTATTAGGAAAAGATTTGAAGACTATGATATAGCGGTTATTAACCGCATGCCGCTATGTTCTGAAGCAGAGATGCATTTGATCAAACCTAAATACATAGTATTTTCGGATTCTGTTTTCTATGATGATCACTTGGAAAACGGTGATATCAATGAGAGAAAGATCCTAGTTGAACAGGTACTTGGCAGGGTTGATTGGGAGTGCAATGTTGTAGTCCCGGTTTGGGCTTCATATAGTATAGATAACTCTTTCATCCATTATATAAAATTGAGCATTTTGAACTTGGATTATAATGTGTTGACGCGTCCATTGTATAATCGAAATCTTGCAAATTTCGGTTTTAATAATGTTGTTATGGGAGCGATCTATTTCGGCATAACCTTTGGCTATCGGGATATAGCCATAATGGGATTTACATATAGAAACGGCGAAATGTATATGGATGAAGATGGATTACATACCTCATCTTATCCGCATTACTATGATGAATGTACATATCCTGAAGTTGTGGGTTATGACAAATTATTTGACGGGAAGGAAAGCTATTTGCTAAAACGGGCAAAACGGGCGGTCGAATCTGAATATAAACTGTGTGAACTGGCTAGATACGCACATGATATGGGCGTGGATGTAGTGAATTATACACCAAGAAACTGTGTTGATGTATTCAGAACAGAGAGATTGTAAACCGGAAGGTAAAGATTGCGATGAAAGAAGTAAAGAGCATATGGCATAACATGATGCAGATACTGACAAGACAACAGAAGATACTGGGCGTTGTTGTCTTTATTTGTGCACTTCTTGCGGCAGCTTTTGAAACTATTGGAGTCTCGGTGATCATCCCGCTTGTCAATGCTCTCTTGGATACTCCAAAACTGTGGCAGAACAGATATGTTGCAGTATTGACTGGATTCATGCATATTTCATCTGATAATACACTGATATTGTTGATAATAGTACTTACCATAATCGTGTATATTATTAAAAATCTGTACTTTATTTTCTATGCATGGATAAGAAACAAGTATTCTTTCAAGGTTCAGAGAGAGATATCTGTAGCCATGATGACATCATATATGAACCGCGGATACAGCTATTTCCTGGATCATAACTTTAATGAACTGCGACAGGGTGTAGAAAACGATGTACAGTCTTTGTACTATGTCCTGACAGATTCTATTCAGATTTTCTCGCAGATCATGACGATACTGATGATAAGTGTGTTTCTCTGTATAGTTGACTGGCATTTGTTTATAGCAGTTGCTGTGTCAGCTGTTATATGTCTTGTATTGATTGTGACTGTATTTCGCAAACGAATGCACCTATCCGGACAGATGTTAAGAAAGTACTTTATCAAGTGCAGTCAGACCATACTTGAGACTTTCTATGGAATCAAAGAAGTGTTTGTGATGAGAAAGCAACGTTTTTTTGTTGATAAGTACAATAGATATATTATTTCCAGAAACAAGGCAAGTATCATAGGGACTATCGGATCTGAAATACCAGCATATATTATTGAGATGATATGCATTACAGGGATAATGATTGCACTTGGTATTAGCATTCGTGATATGGATAACAGGAACTCTCTTGTGGCTGTTCTGGCGGCATTTGCGATGGCAGCTATACGAATGCTCCCCTCTCTTGGAAAGATATCATCTTCTATCAATCAGATCAATTCATGTATTCCGGGATTCAATTCCGTATGCGAGAATATTATAGAAGCTCAGAAGGATAATCTTTTATATTTCGCTACAGATGCAAAAGATGATGAACAATATAAGGACCTGTGCTTTAACAATTCAATCTGCTTAAATGATATTTCCTTTAGATATAGCGATAACACAGCACTAATTCTTGATTCACTCAATCTTGAGATCCCCAAGGGAGAATCTGTTGCATTTGTAGGTGAATCGGGAGCAGGCAAATCAACACTGGCTGATGTTATTCTGGGAATTCTTAAACCTCAAAACGGAAATGTGTGCGTGGATGGAGTGGATATCAATAAAATTCCCAACAAATGGAGCAACTTGATCGGTTTTGTGCCACAGAGTATATTTCTGTCGGACAGCAGTATAAGGGAGAATGTTGCTTTTGGAGTATTGGAAGAGGATATAGATGATGCTTTAGTTAAAGAAGCTCTGGAAAAGGCTGATCTTATGGATTTTGTTAATACTCTTGAAGCAGGCATGTATACAGAGGTCGGAGACCGAGGCATACGTATGTCTGGAGGACAACGACAGAGAATCGGACTGGCCAGGGCAATGTATCATCGCCCGCAGATACTTATTCTGGATGAGGCCACATCAGCACTAGATAATGAAACGGAAAGAGCTGTGATGGAATCAATAGAGATGTTACATGGTAAAGTAACACTTATAATAATAGCCCACAGACTCTCAACTATAAAGAATTGCGATATTATTTATGAGATAAAGGATGGCAAAGCTCACCAAAGAAAATATGATGAACTGTAGAATAGCAAACGATTCGAAATATCTGAATCATAACAGGGAATATATAGAAGAATATAACGATGTATGTCCTATTGAGAAAACGGACATTATTAGTATTAAAGATGGCATTGTATTACCCAAAAGCGAGTTGTTCATTTCAAAAGGCGGTGTTCTGGATGATAGACATCGATTTGTTGAGGCTTCCTCAATAGAGGATAATGGTTCATTCATTTGTATTAACGGCGGGTATGAGATAGATTCATGTGACAGGAGTCAATATGATAATAGTGTAATCTATTTAGGATATTTTTTCAGACACTGGGGACATTTCCTAATGGATTGCACCACAAGAATGTGGATCCTACTTGACGAAAGGTATAAAGACTATAAGATCGTATTCCCCAATCATCCTGCACATGTATGTGATGGAAACTATACCAGATTTCTTGAGCTGATAGGAGTTACTAAGGAAAGGATAATACCTGTAGAAGTACCAATGCAGTTTAAAGAGGTAATTATACCTACTGAAGCTAGATATCAGCCTGGAAATTCTCATCTTGATGAGTGGTATAGAATATTTGATAGAGTCGTTGATAATGCATCATATAAAGTCGATGATGTGCCTAAGCGGGTTTATTTTTCCAGAGCACATTTGAGCAAAAAGGAATTTGGACTAGAAGAGATAGAACATAATTACAGGTTAAATGGTTACGATGTGTTATATCCGGAAGAATTGTCACTAGATGAGCAGATCGGGATATTCAGGTGTGCTGATGAAATAGTATCTGAAAACAGTTCGATTTGTATGAATGTTGTCTTTGCAAAACCGGGACTCAAATGGACAGTAATAAACAAATACTCTGTTGCTCATGATAATTTTACGGAACTCAGATACAGGAAAAATCTTGATATTACATATGTGGATGCATTTAACCCTAAGCTGGATATTTATGGTCAGAAGATAGGATCTTTGCCGTATCTGATCAGTTTCAATAGAAATATGAAGCAGATGTTTGATGACCGGGGTATGAGATATGAAACATTTGGAAAATCATATCGTATAAGCAATATATGCAAATATCTGATATGCTGTGCCTGTCACAGATCACAAGTATGGATGAGGAAAACGGCTGCAAAGATAGTGCGATGGATGAAAAGATATACTCCGGGATTCCATGGATTTCTGAAAAGAGTATTAGGGTAAGAACAAAGAACAACAGTCGATATGAGAAAACTTGAATTATTCAACAGTGTAAAATATCCAAGATCAGTGATTATTTCCGGGGCGTGTCGCTCGGGAAAGACGACACTTTGCAAGTTGTGGGCGAGTATGCAGGGAGTTGAATGGGTAGAAGAACCCATATCACTCTCGCTTATTACTCAATGCGCTGACATGTATATGGATAGTGACGGCTTGAATGGAATATCGCCTGAATTATTTGGGCAGTTATGGGGGCTGGAGTTTAAAGAGATAGCCAATGATATTATTCTATGCAGGTCAGGAGTGAATTTCAGACCAGATGATCTGTCAAGTGCATGGGGATTTAAGCAGCCAAAAGAACTGATCGACAGACTGTTGCATATTCATACCAGGGAAGAAGTCAGAGGGTATATTGAAGAACACGATCCCGTATTTCTTATAGATATTCCTGAATTGATTTTAGCATTGTCATCACTTAACAAAGCGACGTTCGGACATAAGCTGTTTTATATTGTCAGATCACCTGAGGACGTGGCTTTGGAGACGGTTAATAAGAACTGGTTTAGCGATGAAAACTTGATTAATCCGTTACAGGCTAATGACTGCTCGTATCTGTACGAATATAGTGGCAAAAATTATCGATTACCATTCTTGGTAAAAGAGGATGATGCTAAAGTTTTCATTGAGAGCTCAGAGTATGTCAGGGGCCTTATGTATTGGATCTCCATTGCAGAATCCGGGATTGAATGCATGGACAGTGTAGATCTGATGTTGAAATATGAAGATATCATATCTGACCCGAACAGACTCGTTTCAGAGCTGGAGGATATGGGTTACGGTAAGATAACAGAGAAGACCAAAGCAATATGTGAAGATATAAAAAACAGAAGTAAAAATTCTTCAGATGATATGATAAAACATGATAAAAATATACCTGAGGACATTATGAAAAGGTATAATACATGCAGGGAGTATTATGGGTACTGAACACACATATATAATAGCGGAGGCAGGAGTTAACCATAACGGCGATATCCGCCTCGCAAAACAACTTATAGACGTAGCTGCAGAGTCTGGTGCAGATGCAATTAAATTTCAGACGTTTAAGGCTCATGAAGCTACCGGCATATATGCTGACAAAGCGGAGTATCAGAAAAACGGCGACTCAGAGTCACAGCTGGAGATGATCAAAAAACTGGAGCTTTCTTTTGAGAGTTTTGGAGAATTAAAGGATTATGCTGAGAACAGAAACCTTGATTTTATTTCTACGCCTGACGGAACAGAGAGTTTAAAATGCCTTCTTGACATAGATGTTCAAATCATTAAGATTGGATCAACGGAGGTTACGAACCTACCGTTTCTTAAAGAGATAGGGAGTACAGGAAAGCCGATAATACTGTCCACTGGTATGAGTACTATGGGAGAGGTGGAACAAGCGCTTGATGCGATATACAGTACTGGAAACAACAATGTGACGCTTCTGCATTGCACTACATCCTACCCGACACCGATAAAAGATGTAAATCTACGAACGATGATCACGTTAAGAGATGCATTTAAGACTCCAGTGGGTCTTTCTGATCATACTACTAGCTGTGAGGCGGCGATAGCAGCAGTTTCACTTGGTGCAAAATACATAGAAAAGCATATTACTCTGGATCACAGTCTTCCGGGACCGGATCACAAGGCTTCTATGGATCCGATAGAATTCAAAGAGTATGTGCGATCTATAAGAAATACGGAGCTTTTGTTAGGTAACGGCATTAAGAAGCCAACAGAAGCAGAATGTGAAATAATGAAAGCAGTTCGACGCTCTATTCTGGCCAAGGATGATATTCCTGCCGATGCAATCATAGAAAGGGATATGCTCTGTTATAAGAGACCGGGAGATGGGATTAAACCAGAGTATGCCGATATTCTTATAGGGATGCGGACTCGCAGAAGTATTAAGAAAGAAGAGAAGATATTGTGGGACGATGTGAAGGGGTAAGGATATATCATACCGATGATTTGGAATGGGATGATTTGCTGTGTTTAATATCTAAGCCGAAACAGGATATATACTATACTCGTAAGTATCATAAAGACTATGAACGTCTAACGGGGATGAAGGCTGAGCTCTTTGTTTATACCGAAGGGGATAGTATAGGATTCTATCCATATATGAAGACTGATATAGAAAGAGATTGGCTAAAAGGAAAATTCTGTGACATTGAGACAGTATATGGTTATGGAGGACCGATAATCAATTCTTATGATAAAGGTTTTATCTCAAGATTTGAAGCAAAATTTGAGGAATACTGCATACAGGATGGTATAATCGCTGCATTTGTCCGTTTTCATCCGATTATTCGTAATGAATCTGTCTTCACTGGATACACTGTCATTCACAATAGAATAACCGTATCAGTGGATCTGACACAGGATATAAATGATATTTGGATGAATCAGATATCAACGAGTAACAGAAATGTAATACGTAAATGCGTAAAGAACGGATTGACAGTCGAAGAGTCCGAAGATTATCAGTCCTTTTTTGATATATACAGGGATACTATGGATAAGGTGGGAGCCGAATCCTTCTATTATCTAAACAGCCAGTTTTTTGATGATATGAAGAAAGATGATCATTACAGATTACTGGTATGCAAATTGGATGATGTAGTATTAGCTGCTGCAGTTTTTATGGAATACGGGGATTATTTCCATTATCATTTTGCAGGAAGTAAAAAAGAAGCCCTCAAGTATTCGCCGAATAATCTGCTCTTATGGGATGCTATCAAATATGGCAAAGAAAGAGGACACAAGGTCATGCATCTTGGAGGCGGGCTGACTGATTCGGAAGATGATAATCTGTTTAGGTTTAAAGCACGATTTTCAAGAAACAGGAACGATTTTTATATTGGGAAAAGAGTTTATAACGTATCGGTGTATAATGCGCTTATAGATGAATGGGAACAAACAACCGGACAAAAGGCAGTCAAGCTGCTTCAGTATAAGGAATAGGATGAGTATATATGATGAAAAATATGATATAAGACAGGCTAACATTGATGATATAGATGACATTATGACCTATATCTGTGTCAACTGGAAAAGCGATCATATCCTAGGAAAAGACAGAGAATTCTTTGAATATGAGCATGTCTTTGATAGTAAAGTTAACTTTATTATTGCCAGAGAAAAGGATAATAATGAAATCAAAGGTATCATAGGATATCTGTATGCATCATATGATAAAACAAAAAACGATATATGGACTGTCATGTGGATGGTAAGTCCCAGAGTAATTCCGCTTTTAGGATTGAGATTGTTTGAAAAAGTACGTGAACTTACCAAAGCAAGAAGCATTATTGGTGTTGGAGACAATCCCGAGACCACAGTACCGATGATGAAGGCATACTATAAGTTTTTTACTGGAAAATTAGAGCATTACTATATGCTTTCTGATAGGGATGAGTATTGTATAGCCAAAATATCATATAAACCAGACTGCAGAATACAGTCTGATGATTCGACGCTTGTTAAAAAATGTGATAGGAATACTCTTGGACATGCATTCGATTTTGACAGATATGCCGAAAGAGTGCCATATAAAGATGCTACATTTTTTATACACAGATATATAGATCATCCAATCTATAAGTATGATATATATGTATTAAGAAATGATCAGCACAGTGCTTTACTGGTTACCCGTGAACAGCATATGAATGGATCTGTTGCACTAAGGATAATCGATTATTACGGAGATCTGGATCCTATCAAGGGAATGAAAAGATTCTGGGAACAGCAACTGGAGAAATATGAGTATGTTGATTTCTACTGTTTGGGAATAGAAGAAGATATTCTGCTTGAAACCGGATTCGCCAAGATAAAAGAAGATGATGAAAACATCATACCGGACTATTTTAATCCGTATGTAGCAGAAAACATAAACATATATTGTACAAGTTCATGTAATAATACGATTTTTTGTAAAGGTGATGCTGATCAGGACAGACCTTCACAAAGATAAGGAAGAATAATGAGCAAACTGTATATATCTATGTATCACTACACAAGAGATCTGGTACATAGCAGATATCCACAAATAAAGGGGTTAGATATTAATCTATTTGAAAAACAGCTGGAATTCTTTGATAGTTTATTTAACGTTGTTACAATGGAAGAGGTCATTGAGGCTATAGATGGATATAGGGAACTGCCTCAAGATGCATTGCTTCTGACTTTTGATGATGGTTATATAGACAATTATACTGTTGCTCTACCTATTCTGGAAAAGTATGGCATGCAGGGCTCTTTCTTTATTCCTGGAAAGACCTTTACCGAGCATAAACTGCTTGATGTGAATAAGATCCATTTTATACTCGCAAGCGGTGACAGCAAAGCTATATCTCAACGACTTAAGCAGAGAATGGAGTACTATAGAGGCGCTGAGTTTGATTTCCCGCCAGTTGAGGAAATGTATGCAAAGTATTCTGAGGGCTCCAGGTATGATGACTATGATACAATCTTTATAAAGCAGATGCTTCAGACAGCCCTTCCGGAAAAACTACGAAGTATTATATCAAGTGAACTTTTGGAAGAATATGTTGGTATACCGGAAGAAGTACTGGCCTATGAACTATATATGACAGAAGACCAGCTCGCGACAATGAAACGACATGGTATGCATATTGGATTACACGGATATGATCATTATTGGCTTGGAAATCTTGAAATTGCCGATATGAAAACAGATATAGATAAAGCTTTGGATGTTATGAGCACGTTCATAGATAAGGATCGATGGGTGATGAACTATCCTTATGGAAGTTATAATGACGAGGTAATAAGATACATTTCGGAAAAGGGAGCAGTAATTGGTTTAACAACAGAGGTTCGTTTTGCAGACTTATTAAATGATGATCGAATGCTGTTACCGCGATATGACTGCAACGATTTTCCACCTAAAAGCGAGAATTACAGGAATACATAAACCGTATGAATATAGGTAAACTAATACAGGATAAGAGAATAAAAACCCCAGCATATATATGGGATATTGATATGTTGGATGAGCATGTTAATAAGGCGTGCACTATTGCAGACGAGATTGGGAAAGGAAAAGTGGAGTTATGCTATGCAATGAAAGCAAATCCGCTTTTTACAAAATGCTTATCAGAGAAAATGCGACATATTGAAGTTTGTTCTCCCGGGGAATTTGAGATATGCAAAACGTTTAGTATTCCGGGTGATAAGATCATTCTCTCTGGCGTTAATAAGGATCCCGATCTGATACGGGATGCTATAGAATATGGCGTAGGTATCATAACTGTGGAATCACTAAGACAGTATACACTCATAAAGGAACATGCGAATAGTAATAAATCGATAGTTAGGATACTTCCACGACTGACAAATGGTGCACAGTTCGGTATGAGTAAAGAAGATATAGAATATGTTATCGAAGATAGTATAAACGTTCAACAGTTAAATACAATAGGAATACACTTTTTTTCGGGTACACAGAAGAAGAGTATAGATAAAGATATTGAGGAAATTGACAAGATCATTGAATTAGTGGAAAAGCTTCGCCAAATGTATGGATTTGAGCCTAAACTATTAGAGTATGGACCCGGATTAAAGGTGCCGTACTTTACAGGAGACGATTTTGATAGTTTATATGATGTTTTTTCAACCCTTATAGGCTACGTAGCAGGACTGGAACTTGATTATACAGTTGGTGTTGAGCTCGGAAGATTCTTCGCATTCAATTCAATGTCCTATATCACTGCCATAGATGATATAAAACGGATCAACGATGTCAATATATGCATAGTTGATGGTGGAATTCATCACATAAATTACTACGGTCAGAACATGGCGATGAGAACACCACTGATAGATCACGTCAGAATGAACGACAATACTGTTGATAAGATTAGTGATGAGGCAGAATGGAGAATATGCGGATCTTTGTGTACATTCGCTGATATATTAGTACGTAAGACTACATTTTCAGAGTTGAACATAGGAGATGTTCTTGTTTTTAGAAACGTAGGAGCATATTCAATGACGGAGTCTCCGGCGCTGTTCTTGAGCCGTAAACTGCCATATATTTATTCATACTCTGAGAAAGATGGACTGAAAATGATCAGAGATACCAAGGACACATATTCGATCAATATCGGACAGATATAAGGATAAAATAAGGAGCTTTATGAGAGTACTTGTAACCGGAGCGGATGGATTCATAGGAAGCCATCTGACTGAAGAACTAGTAAAAAAAGGATATGAAGTAAGGGCATTTGCGTATTACAATTCATTTAATACGTGGGGATGGCTGGATACATTGCCTGAGGATATTATGCGTCATGTTGAAGTGTTTACGGGTGATATCAGAGATCCCAACGGCGTGAGGACAGCGATGAAGGGAATGGAAGAGGTGTTCCATCTTGCAGCGCTCATAGCGATACCCTTTAGTTATCATTCTCCTGATTCTTATATTGATACAAATATCAAAGGATCGCTTAATGTACTGCAGGCAGCAAGAGATTTAGATACTAGGAAGATAATGGTGACATCAACCTCTGAGGTTTATGGAACCGCGCAGTATGTTCCGATAGACGAAAAGCACCCATATCAGGGACAATCTCCGTATTCTGCAACAAAGATCGGAGCAGACAGACTGGCTGAAAGTTTTTATCGAAGTTTTGAACTGCCGGTAACGATAGTCAGACCGTTTAACACCTATGGCCCGAGACAATCTGCCAGAGCCGTTATCCCTACAATAATTACACAGCTGTTATCAGGAGCAAGTGAGATAAAGCTGGGATCATTGACCCCAACAAGAGATTTTAACTATGTTAAGGATACCGCGGCAGGGTTTATTGCAATAGCTGAGTCTGAAAAGACTGTTGGAGAAGAGATAAATATTGCTACAGGGCAGGAGATATCTATAGGAGATCTTGCAAAAGAGATAATCTCACAGATCAATCCCAACGCTTCTGTTGTATGTGATGAAGAAAGGTTGAGACCGGATAAAAGTGAGGTCAACAGACTCCTTGGGGATAACTCCAAGATCAGATCACTTACTGATTGGGAGCAGAAGTATACCTTCTCGCAAGGTATAGCTGAGACAATAGATTGGCTTCGCAAGAATCTGGATAAGTACAAGACAGATATTTATAATGTTTAATAAGGACAGAAAAACCATACAACTGATCAAAGGCAGAAAAAACATCGCTGAAATCTTGTTTTCGATAGCGATTGTTCTTGAACTGATTGTTATGATGACGGATCATATGGCTTCATGGACTATTCCATATAGAGGGAGAGTGACCCATGTAGCGTTTGTTTTTTTGTGCCTAAAGATCCTTTTTACAGAGTATGATTATAAACAGGTAGTATTAGTTTTGCTGTCAGGAGTATTAGGTGTAATATCTTACATATCCTGTGGTGATGAGTATGTCATAAGAGCAATAGTTTTCGTGTCAGCCGGTTTAGGCATAGATTTCAAAAGAAATCTCAAGATAATGCTTTGGGGAACTCTAATAGGCACCCTAATGATCATATCTCTGGCTTTACTCGGAATATGCGGTGATATTGCTGATGTTAGACACTATGGCAGAGGAATAGTTGAAACAAGATACTGCCTAGGGTTCAGCCATGCCAATAATGTTCATTGCATGCTATGGTATATAATATCATTACTGGTCATTCTGAAATCTGATAGTCTGAAGATTATTCATTATATAAGCCTGTTTGCAATGAATATCGGTTTATACTTTTTAACGGCATCTAGAACTGGATTACTTGCAACGACAGCTGTTATAGTTTTGTCTGCTGTGATCAAGCAATATAACAATCAGAGAATTAGATTGAGCTATTTGGCTATAGCAGTCTTATCATTTGCAACATGCATCACTTTATCTCTTAGATCGGCGTACACATGGCCTTTATACAGTGAGTTTCTTGAGAAATTGGATGGTATGCTTACCGGACGTCTTGAGATGGTATGGGAGCATATGCCAATGAATAGCTGGGTCATGTTTCCGGGCTCAAGGATATCTGAATATGTTGATAATGGATTCGTATCTATAACATATATATACGGAACTGTAGTAGGACTGCTTTTCTGCAGTATGATAATATATATCATTTATGAATCATACAAGAAAAATATGATGGATTTGATGATAATATTGATAAGTAGTATACTTGTGATATTCATGGAATCGACATATATTATCAATGTTTCCTTACTCTGTAACATGGTATTGCTTTTATGCGTTGGGATAAATAATTATGAGTGACTTTATGTCTTTGATCATACCCGCCTATAATGAAGCAGATATGATATCGATCGCGTATTCAGAGATCAGACAGGTGCTTGATGGTATAGGGATAGAGTACGAGTTTATCTTTGTGGATGACGGATCCGATGATGACACATATGATGAAGTAAAAAAACTGTATGATTTAGGACATACAGAAGTGCATTGTATATCTTTTTCAAGACATTTTGGAAAAGAGTCTGCTATATTTGCCGGATTGACTGAGGCAAAAGGTGATTGCTGTGTGGTTATGGATTGTGATCTTCAACATCCACCAGAAGCTCTAATAGAGATGTACAAACTCAGGAAAGAAGGCTATGAGGTTATTAAGGGAGTAAAGAAATCCAGGGGTAAAGAAAGCCTTTTATATAAGTTTATGTCAAAACTGTTCAATTCTGTGATCAGTAGATGCTCGGGCATTGATCTTGAAAACTCATCGGATTTCATTATGCTTGACAGGACAGTTGTTGATTCATTGTTATCCATGCCGGAAACTGCAACCTTTTTTAGAGGTTTGTCGAGATGGGTAGGATACAATTCAGTTGAACTTCCATTTGAAGTGGCTGACAGGAGAAGGGGAGAGAGCAAGTGGTCCTCTAAAAGCCTGGTCAAATATGCAATAAATAATATAGCCGTATTTTCTGCTGAACCGTTACAATTGGTTACTGTTATGGGAGTGATATTCATTCTTGGGAGTCTATTGGTAGGTGGAGAAGCATTATACAGATATTTTACACATACTGCACTGGGAGGATTCACGACTGTTATAGGATTGATTCTTCTTACCGGTGGTATAATTATGATAAGTTTGGGAATTATAGGTATATATATTGCACAGATATTTGATGAAGTGAAGAAAAGACCCAGATATTTGGTTGAAAAGCGATTCTAGAGAAAGATATGAAGACATCAGGAATTTGAGTTATAAGTGGAATGCCGGGTAATTGTTCTATTCCGAAATATATTAAATCGTAGGATAGTTATGCTAGAAACAACTATGTACCAACTGTCAACAAACAATCAGATGAATAAGCCCAGATAGACAGTATTGAACAAATTATATATAATTATCAAGATAGATTTTGGGTTTATAGTGGTAGTGGGAAGAATATCAGAAAAATGACAAAAAGAATCGCATTTGTTGTTAATACGCTTTCAAATGGTGGCGCGGAGCGAACAATTTCCAATATAACCAATAACTTGCCTGATGAATATAAGGTAGATATTATAATTAATGAAGACAACGCTATTTCTTATCCTGTAAAAGGAGATGTATTATCACTCGGACTTAATCCACAAACAGATAAACTAAAATTCTCTTATCAGGTAAAACTCATATTAAAGAGAATTGTAGCATTGCGAAAATTGAAAAAACAAAATCACTATCTTGCGGTGATCAGTTTTTCGGAAAGTGCAAGTATTGCTAATATTCTAAGTGGAAAACGGTATTGTAAGACTATAATATCTGTAAGGATTAATCTTTCTGGCTGTATTAACAGTAAATTGTATAAATTTCTTGGATTTCCAGCTGTGAAACTTTTGTATAATCATGCAGATAGGATAATTGCCGTTTCTGAAGGGGTAAGACTTGACCTCATTGAGAATTTTGGAATTAAAACTGATAAAGTAGTTACAATTCCGAATGGTTGCGATATAGATATCATTAAAGAAAAAGCTAAGATGGATACTGATGGGTCTGTTAATAAGATTTTTAGTGGATGCAAAGTAATAGCAACTATGGGGCGTCTTGATTATCAGAAGGGGCAATGGCATCTTATCAAAGCGATAAGAAAAGTTGTTGATGATGGATTTGATATAAGGCTAATAATAATCGGACAAGGGAAATATAGAGAATTTCTCGAGGAGGTTGTTGCGGACAATAGTTTAAAGGACTATGTCTTTTTTCTTGGGTTTCAGCAGAATCCATTCAGTATTATTGCTAAATCAGATATTTATGTTCTGCCCTCGATTTACGAAGGGATGGGGAATAGCCTTATAGAAGCTCTTGCATGTGGCCTACCGTGTATAAGTACTGATCATGCATCTGGAGCAAGAGAGATACTTGCACCTGAAACTAATGTAAAGAATAAAGCTATTGATATAGAGTATGCCGAATATGGAATTCTCACTCCTGTATGTGATGGGAAATATGATAAAGAAAAGCCTCTATCTAATGAGGAAATCCTTCTGGCATCGGCAATAGAGAAAATGCTTGATGATGAAGAACTTCGTAACAAATATGTGTGTAATGCATCGACACGAGCGACTGCAATGAATATTGTGGCTACATCGCAACTGTGGGTTCGTGAATTTGAATATCAGAATTGAATTTGTAGAGGAAAAACGTAATGAAGAGTATTTCGATTGTTGTTCCGGTATATAATGAAGAGGGAAATGTCGCAGAACTTCACAGAGAGATTGTTGAGGTTTGCCATAATAATGGATACGAATATGAAATTATTTTTGTAGATGATGGATCTTCTGATAATACAAATGAAATATGTAGATCATTGAAGCCGCTTAAGCTTATAACTATGAGGCGTAATTTTGGACAGACCGCGGCTATGGATGCAGGAATAAAAGCATCAAAGAATGATTATATAGTAACCATGGATGGTGATAGGCAGAATGATCCTGCGGATATTCCGGTTATGATTGCGTATCTTGAAGAAAATGGATTAGATATTGTTTCAGGATGGAGAAAAAATCGTAAAGATAGTTTCCTGAAGAAGTTTGTAAGTCGAGGAGCCAATCTTCTTCGTCATATGATAGTTCATGATGGAATTCATGATAGTGGTTGCTCGCTTAAGCTATACAAGAGAGAATGTTTTGATGGACTTAACCTCTATGGCGAGCAGCACAGATTTATCCCTGCGTTATTGAAGATTAAAGGGTTTGAAGTTGGGGAGATAGTTGTTAATCACAGAGCCAGAACAGTCGGAAAAACCAAATATAACTGGAAAAGGACAATCAAAGGGTTTGTGGATATGATTTCGGTTTGGTTCTGGAATAAATTTGCAAGCCGTCCATTACATCTTTTAGGTGGAGCAGGTTTGGGGTTTATAGCACTGGGATTCATCTGTGGAGTATGGTCAATTGTGCTTTTTGCAATGGGACGAAAGATGTCAAATAACATAATTCCTCCGTTATTAACGATCTTTTTTGTGATAATCGGAGTATTGCTGTTTGTTTTTGGATTAATGAGCGAAATCATGATGAAGACATATTATGGTGTACACGTGGATGCACCATACAGCATCAAATCAATAAATGAGTATGAATAGTAAAGCTAAAATATCAGTTATTATACCTTGCTATAACTGCGAGAATACAATAAAAAGATGCGTAGATAGTTTATATCATCAGACTGGACCTGATTTTGAAATAGTTTTAGTTGATGATGGAAGCACTGATAATACCGCTGATTTATGCGATTACTATGCGAACACTAATCACGGAATAGTTGTTGTTCATCAGGAAAACAAAGGATTGGTTGGTGCGTGGAAAACTGGCGTAAAACATGCTTCGGGGAACTACATAGGGTTTTGTGATTCAGATGATTATATCGACGAAGGTTTTATAGAATCTGTAACAAGTCATATTACAATTCATTATCCGGATATGATTGTGTTTGGAATGAAGAAAGAATATGACAATGGCGAAGTCGTTTGTAGTGATGTTTTATTGCAGGATGGCTACTATGATAAAAAAAAGATTAAAGAGTTAATCCTTCCGCGATTGTTTTCAGACGGTGACATGCAAACCGAACTGATGCTTTGTTCTAGATGTAATAAGGTGTTTACGAAAGAACTGTTACTGGATATTATTAGCGATATTCCGGAGAAAATTGCTTTGGGAGAAGACTGTTTGACTTGTTTTGCCGCCACACTAAATTCGAACAGTATACTATGTATTCGGAATTATTACCCATACCACTATGTAAGGACCACGGAATCTATGATAGGAGCATATGATGAACGGGCCTTTGCTAAAATTGAGGAGTTATACACTTCTTTGAAATATGTTTCTGACAAATATGATTATTTATATCCAGAACAGATTGAAAAAGAGTGTCTATCATCTTTGCTTCTATATATGAAAAAAGAAATATGTAAGAATCCACAAGGATATAGAGACGTTAGTAGAAATCTGAAATCAATTTGTAATTCTGAATTGTTTAATAAGCTGTATGATAAAAACAGTGTTAATAGGTATTCTTTGGTTAATAGAGTATATGCAAAACTGATTTATTTAAGATTCTTCCCTTTAGTTTATTGTATTGTGCGAGTTTTGGACAGTATAAAGGGAAGAAAAGTGTGAATATGAATTATGGATACAGGTCTGATAAGTGTTTTATTGCCAATATACAATGAACCTATAGAGTGGGTAAAGCTATCAGTAGAATCTGTTCTAAAGCAGACTTATAGAAACATAGAATTAATTACAATAATTGATAATCCTGAACGCAGTGATGTTATTAGATGGCTAAGAACCATTATTGACGATCGGATAGTCTGCGTGGTAAATGAGAAAAACTTAGGTATTGTTTACTCTTTGAATAAGGGTATCAAGTTGTGCCATGGTGAATACGTAGCAAGAATGGATGCAGATGACATATCTGTTACGACAAGATTTGAGAATCAATTAGCATATATTATAAGGAAACGATGCGATATTGTTGGTTGCAATATTGCAACATTCAGTGAAATGGACAGCACTATACATACGAGCCACTATCCCAAAAACCTTTCTGCAATTAAGAAGTATATAATTGCCGGAAGAGGCGTGCCACATCCGACGTGGTTTGTAAAAAAAGAAGTGTTTGATAAGCTTGGCGGGTATAGGAAAATAGATTATGCTGAAGATTATGATTTCCTTATTCGAGCAATAGTCGCCGGATATAGAGTGGGATGTGTAAGCGATTGTTGCCTAAGATACAGACAAAACCTTTCGGGTATATCGCAAAAGAATAAGGGAAAACAAAAGTATATAGCACACATCATTCAGGAACAGGCTAAAAATGGGGAGATGTATTCTGAAGAATACATCTATGCACGAATCGCCAAAGAACAGAAAAGTATTGAAGTGTATTCCGAATACTATCAGTTTTCCCGCAAGATAAGGTTACTGATAACTGACAAAGATATAGCTGGTATAGCAGATGTACTAAAAAGTGTTAAGATCGGTTATTGGGGCATACTGAATAGTGATATAAAAAGAAGTTTGACATTAAAGTTGTTAGAGTTGATATAGATTTTTAGGATGATAATTCATATGAGAGTACTTGTTACAGGAGCAGCCGGGTATATAGGACGTCATGTTGTAAAAGAGTGTTTGGATATGGGACATGAAGTATATGCTTCTGATTTCCAATTTAAGGGATTGGATAGTAGGGCGAAGTTTGTAGACATACCAATATTCTGTGATGATACGAATTTATTTAGTAGACTCGGAAGTCCTGATGTTGTAATACATATGGCATGGCGAGATGGATTTATACACAATTCAAATGCTCATATGGCTGACTTATCAATGCATGTTAGATTTCTTAATACAATGATTGATAATGGAGTAAAGTATCTGACAGTCATGGGAAGCATGCATGAGGTTGGCTACCATGAGGGCGAGATTGATGAAAATACGCCATGCAATCCAATGAATATGTACGGCATAGCTAAGAATGCACTGAGGCAAGAAGTGATGTTATATGCAGAAAACAAAGATGTACATGTTCATTGGCTTAGGGCATTTTATATATTTGGTGATGATACAAGAGGAAGCTCGATCTTTTCCAAGCTATATCAGGCATGCGAAGAAGGAAAAACAGAATTTCCATTTACTCGTGGCAAGAATAAGTACGATTTTATAAGTGTATATGAATTAGCAAAGATGATTGCCGTTTCCAGCACTCAGGGAAAATATGATGGGATAATAAATGTTTGTTCCGGAAAACCGGTGCCACTTGCGGAAAGAATTGAGAGTTATATCAAAGAAAAAGCATTACCGATCAAACTCAAATATGGGGCATTTCCTGACAGACCATATGATTCACCAGAAATCTGGGGAAATGCTGAGAAGATAACTAAGATTATGAAAGAATACGGTTAGGGCAGGAACTAATATGATCTATCTAAAACTTCAGGGAAGGATAGGCAATCAGCTTTTTATGTATGCGGCGGCCAGAATGGTACAGTTGCTGCAGGGAAACGATCAGGAAATAATAATTGAAGATTGCAACAATCTAAAAGCTGGCTATCTTACTGTTTTGGATCAATATGATCTATCAAATGTGAGATTCGTTCATGATCTTAAAACGTTCAAGTCCTTTAGGATGATACTTCAGCGATGGACATATTATTTTATTAAGCTATTTGAAATTCGAATGACTCCAAGAAAACGGTATGAATTCGAAAAAAAGCATCAGAAGCTGTTTAATTCGTTTGGAGTTATCCGTGCCATTGATGGATATATAGACTTGCCGAATAAATTCAGAAAAGACACCTTCATGTACGGATTTTTCCAGAGTGAAAGATACTTTTTGCCTATAAAAGATGAAATCAGGCGGGCCTTTTCCATACAGGAAATAGTTGATAGTATAGACTTTTCAGATATTGATAAGGTAAGAAACAGTAATACAATATGTATTAGTATTAAAGTACAGCATAACGCAGGGAATCCCATGTATGATGTATGTACCAAAGAATACTATGATAAAGCTCTTTCTATTATGATTGAAAGGGTTGAAGATCCTGTTTTTTTTATATGTTCTGATAACGTACAATATGTATTGGACAATTTGATAGATGCAAATAAATATAGTGTCGTTATGCAAGATTCGTCCATACCGATACATATTACATTGGCATTAATGGCACAGAGTAAGCACTTTATAATCGGGAACACATCATTTGGTTGGTGGGCGCAGTATTTATCTGATAATTCGGATAAAATTGTTGTAGCTCCATCAAGGTGGTATGGTATTGATGTACCTTGTGACATATATCAGGATAATTGGACTTTGATAGAAGTATGATGTGTGATGTAGGAGTGAATGGGTAGTGATAATGTTTGCAATAGGGAAATTTTTTTCTCAACTGTATTGGAATTCGTGTGAGAAGATGCTTATAAAGTCACTAGGTACGCCATACAGGAAAAGAGAGATTAGGATAAGAGCACCATTTTCTGTGTCTCATCCGGAGTTGATAAGCATAGGAGTTGGAACAGAGTTTCAAAAAAACGCTCGGATCAGTATATATCCTGAACTTGTTGATAGAGATACTTCTAACAGGTCAAATCTTAAAATAGGGTCAAATTGCTACTTTGGTAATCGTGTCTCATTTCTTGTTGGGGATGAAATCAAAATCGGTGACTATGTACTAGTAGCAGATGATGTTTCATTTGTTTCTGAGAATCATGGGATGAATCCTGAGTCAGATATACCGTATATGAATCAAATATTATCTACAGCGCCGATTAACATAGAGGATGGATGCTGGATAGGTGAAAAAGCTATTATCATGCCTGGAGTCAGTGTAGGCAAGCAAGCTGTTATCGGTGCAGGGAGCATTGTTACTAAGGATATACCAGCTTATAGTGTGGCTGTGGGTAACCCTGCTAGAGTAATAAAACAATATGATTTTGAAAGGCATGAGTGGAAGAAAGTAAATGATTAACAATATCCGCGGGATCTGGCAGATAATCTATGAAGTTATATATACATTGAATAAGCGCCAACGAAAACAGGCCTTACTGTTGGTGGCGCTTATGTTTTTGGCGTCCATTTTTGAACTGATAGGTGTGAGTGCAATTGTTCCGTTTGTTCAGGCGATTCTAAATCCGGAAGAGTTACTGAGAAGTAAATATATATATGCAGTTTGGAATAGTCTTGGAATGAGGGATTATAACTCGTTGATCATCTTTCTGGGGATTATGCTGATAGTCATATATGTAGTGAAAAATGCATTCTTAATCTGGGTTTCTTCTGTAAGGTTTTCTTATGCGATGAGCTGGCAAAAAGACATTTCTGTAAAAATGCTCAGATCATATATGAAAAGACCTTATACATATTTCATGAATGCTAACAGCGCAGATATTCTAAGAGGGTGTTCCGATGATATTGCATATTTTTATCATGTTCTCGGAGATCTTTTTACTCTAGTACTAGAAATGACGACGACAGTTTTAATTTGTGTGTATTTGGTTGTAGCAGATGCTTTTACTGCTATTTGCGTCATTGCTCTTATGGCCTTTACCATACTTGGTTTAACTCTGTTTCTTAAACCTACTGTAAAAAGACTTGGAAAGATTGCAAAGAAAGCGATTTCCATGAGGAATAAGAGTATAACTCAAACTATACAGGGAATAAAAGATATCATTGTCATGCAACGCAAGGATATGTTTATAGAAGCTTATACAGAAGCAGCGGAACTTGCACAGGCTACCGATAGGAAATACAGCATAATACGAGCATTACCAGATAGATTAATAGAAGGTATCTGCGTGAGTGGAATAATAGGAGTTGTGTGTGTCAGAGTTCTGATCGGTGATGATTCGATGACGGCATTTATTCCCAAACTCTCAGCATTTGCTATGGCTTCCTTTAAAGTATTGCCTTCAGTTGGTAAGATTACCAATGCACTTAACACTTTGATCTTCTCCAAAGCTATGCAGCATAATGTGTATTTGAATATCAAGGAAGCTGAAAAATATGATATAATTGGTGATGCTGAAGGTGATATCCTTGATGAGCATTATATTGAACAATATAGTGTTTACGAGAAAGGAAGCTTTACTGTTGAACTAAAGGATATAACCTGGAAATACGAGGGGCAGGAGAAGAATGTATTGGAAGACCTCATGATTAACATAAACAAGGGAGAGTCTGTAGGATTTATAGGACCTTCCGGAGCGGGTAAGACGACTACTGCAGATATATTATTAGGGCTTTTAAAGCCTCAAAAGGGTACGGCAACGATCAACGGGGCCGACATATATGATATGCCATATCTATGGGCGCATATAGTTGGACATGTTCCCCAAAATGTATTTCTAATGGATGACACAGTTCGGGCAAATGTGGCATTTGGTATAAAAGAAGTAGATGATAATAAAATATGGGAGGCTCTTGAAAGAGCTCAGTTAAAGCCTTTCATAGAGTCGTTACCACAAGGACTTGATACCATTGTGGGGGAAAGAGGAATTAAATTCTCAGGTGGTCAGAGGCAGAGAATTGCCATTGCAAGAGCATTATTCAATGAGCCGCTAATACTTGTTATGGATGAAGCGACTGCATCTCTTGATAATGAGACAGAGTCGGCTGTGATGGAATCTATAGAAGCATTGCATGGACAGATAACCATGGTAATAATAGCTCATAGGCTTACAACTATCGAGAAGTGTGATAGAGTATACGAGATAAGTGGTGGAGTGGCGAAGGAGATTTAGTTATTTAAGTGGGATTATATGATATGAAGAAGATTTTATGTGTTATTCCGGCAAGATATGAGTCTACAAGATTTCCAGGAAAACCGTTAGCTTTGATTTGCAACAAACCAATGATACAGTGGGTATATGAGAAATGTATGAGGGCAGAATCGATTTCTGATGTAATAGTTGCGACAGATGATATTAGGATAAAGGAAACAGTATTAGGATTCGGTGGAAATGCTGTGATGACAAGTGATTGCAAATGCGGAACAGATCGAGTATATGAGGCTAGTCGTGATTTGGAATATGACATAATCATAAATGTTCAAGGGGATGAGCCTCTTATGGATCCTAAGGTGATAGATGAACTTGCCCACTCATTTGACGATTGTTCAGTTGTTGCTGCTACCGTCAAAACAAGAATAACAGATTTAACTGAGTTGGATGATATCAATGTAGTAAAAGTGATTACCGATGTGCATGGAAATGCAATCTATTTTTCAAGATACCCTATACCATATAATAGAGACAGCAAAAAGACTGTAGAGTATTACAAGCACATAGGTATTTATGGTTATACAAAAGAGTTTTTAAATAAGTTCGTAAAATTGGGGAATGGTTATTTAGAAGAAATTGAAAACTTGGAACAATTGAGAATATTAGAAAACGGATACAAAATAAAAGTGGTTGAAACAGACTATATAAGTCATGGTGTTGATATACCCGAGCATATATCAGTTATAGAACGGATGATTGGATTAGGAACTAAATGATATGGGAAGATTTACATTAATAGCCGGTCCTTGTGTAATTGAATCAAAAGAAATGTTGATATACGAGGCTGGAGTTCTGAAGGAAATTGCTAAGGAATTCAATTTAGATTTCTATTTTAAGGCTTCTTTTGACAAGGCAAATCGAACTAGCATTTCATCATATAGAGGACCAGGCTTAGAAGAAGGCCTAAGAATTCTTGATACTGTTAAAGAAGCGTATAACATTAACATAGTAACCGATATTCACGAACCATGGCAAGCAAAAGAAGTTGCCAATGTAGTAGATATGATTCAGATTCCGGCCTTTTTATGCAGACAGACAGATTTGCTATTGGCGGCTGGAAGAACAGGGAAGAGGATAAATGTTAAAAAAGCTCAGTTTTTGGCTCCGCAGGATATGAGAAATGTGATTACTAAACTTGAAGAAACTGGCAATCGTGACATTTTATTGTGTGAGAGGGGAACTAGTTTTGGCTATAATCGTCTTGTTGTTGATATGAGTTCAATTTATGAAATGAAGAAATTTGGGTATCCTGTCGTGTATGACGCAACACATAGTGTTCAAATTCCTGGTGGAAACGGTACATCGACAGGAGGTAATAGAGAGTACATTGAGCCGCTTGCCAAGGCTGCCGTAGCTGTAGGCGCCGATGCATTGTTTTTTGAGGTGCATCCCAATCCAGACAGTGCTTTATCTGATGGGCCCAATATGATTAAATTAGATGATTTCAGAGATATGATAGAAAGGATCATGAGGATTAAATATGCTTCAGAATGAAGAAGAAAAGTATAGCATTGTTGAAGACGGAAAAAGAGTGTTTGACACGGAGATAGAAGCTTTAAAAAGAACACGTGAAACACTTGGGGTAACATTTGAAAATATCGTTAAGATGGTTGTCAACTGCGATGGGAAAGTGATTATCTCAGGAATGGGAAAACCGGGACATATAGCGTCAAAATTGGCAGCCACTTTTTCGAGCCTTGGAACACCGGCATTTTGTATGCATCCGGCTGAAGCTATGCACGGTGATCTTGGGATGATAAGTGAAAATGACATAGTTATTGCAATCAGCTATAGTGGAGAAAGCGAGGAGATTGTAAGAATACTCCCAAATATCAGAATGATAGGAGCTAAGATTATTGCAATCACTGGCAGTGAGAATTCCACGCTTGCTAAGTATGCTGATGTTGTACAGTTATTGCCTGAGTTTGATGAGGCGTGCTATCTGGGATTAGCGCCAACATCCAGTACGACGGTAGAATTGTGCTACGGAGATGCAATAGCTGTCGTAGCGAGCGTATTGAATGGTTTCAGTAAGAGCGATTTTGGGAGATTTCATCCTGCGGGCTCTTTGGGAAAAAGGCTGATGATTAGGGTTTCCGATATAATGGCAAAAGATGATGCTAATCCGTTTGTTACGGTTGGAACTCTCTTGATAGATGCGATTGCTCTTATGTCCAGAAAAGGGCTTGGAGTGGTATCTGTTATAAATGACGATAATAAGCTGATTGGAATTATTACTGATGGCGATCTGAGACGTATTATTGAAAAAAGACTTGACTTGTATAATGGTGTTGTTGATGATGTTATGACCAGGAATCCCAAGAGTTGCTCAGGAGATATGCTTGCGGTAGATGCTTTGAATTATATTAAGAAACTTAAGATTAATAACCTTCCAGTTGTAAATACGAACTATGAATTGATTGGTACAATCACGTGGCAGATGATAATACGGGAAGGAATAGCAGTCTAATAGGAGGATTATAAGTGAGTAAGCTGGATTCAAAACAGATCTTTTGGAATGCGCAGTACAAGATATGGAAGAAAGGGAATCTTGAAGCAAAGGATATATTTGATATTCATTATATTGCCCGGCAAAGATCATATAAAGTAGGTGAGTTTTTTGCTGGTAACTCAATGTATTCTATGGGATATTCATTAAGAGAGTACAGTGGGTATTTCAAACAGCTTTATGTTGCTACTGAGCATTTTGTTAATGCAGGAAAACTTGATTCAACTCATGAGTATAAGGATAATCCGTGTAAAATCCTTCTTGTGCCATCTGATAATAGAAGAGAAACTCTACAGAAATATACAGATAAGCTGATAATTCCATTCGGACCAGGGATGTTTCCTTATACTAAGTGTATCTACTCTGATTTTGCTATTCCAGATATTAAATCATACTTAGGGAAAACGTTGCTGATTTTTCCAAGACATAGTAATTATGATTCCATCGTAATAGACAATAGGAAGAGATTCGTGGATTTTGTTAATGATATAGCACGAACATATAATTATGATACTGTTGTATGTTCATTATACTATGTTGATATAGCTCGCGGTGCTTATATGGATTATGAAAAATATGGATGGAAAACTTGGACGGCAGGACATTCAGCGAATTATGATTTTGGAAACTGTTTACGTACAATGATTACATTGGCAGATCATATTGTTGTTCAGGGATACGGTTCACCCTCAAATTATGCATTATATCTGAACAAGCCGGTCACGTTCTATCCTGCATCGCGCAGTGTAAAAATTGAAGGAAGAGGAATAGATGAAGATCACAATAATTATGTGAAAGAATTTGAAGATAAAATGTATGATCTGTTTGGACAGTATACAGAAGAAGTCACAGAAGAACAGAAAGAGTATGTAAGTACTTTGTTTGGATATAACAGAGTAAGATCTCCAAGAGAGATGAATGCGATACTATCGTTAGCAGCAAAGATTGTTAATGATAAGACAGTAAATATCAATCACATCAAAAAGATAATATCAAAAACTGAATATGATTGTATACGCAGAATTATTCAAGAAGCCATAGATGTACGTAAAGATTACGGTTATTAGGAAGATTGTGATTGCAGAAGGAGTGTTTAAGTATTGTTGTGAAACGGTTGTTGATAATTGGGAATCCATTTCAGTTGATGCAGGCACTATTTTTTCAAGAAAGATTATTTAAAGACAAGGATGTTACGGATATTCTCATTTTTAGGAGTGTTATTGGTCATGAGATGTTTACAGAGAGGTTAAAAGAACTGCATCTATTTCGAAAGGTAATGCTAATAAATGAAAATGCAAAAAAAGGGAAACGTTTCAAAAAGATTTTTGAGCTATTACTGGTTTCATGTGGACATGCAGAAAGAATGAGTTATATTGTTGATAGCGAGTTGATTAATAGTGATTATGATGAGGTTTGGTATTATAATTATTGTTTATGGTATTATGGTATATATGATCTAATAAACTCTAAAGAAAACAGGCAAGTGAAATTTGTCGCGTTCATGGAAAGTATATTTACATATACATATCTTAGAAACGGTGAAATGTCTCCTCCTATATCTTTAAGAGAAAAAATAATTCGAATTGGAAGAAGCCTATGTGGCAAATGGATTCTGTATCCGTATAGTGAGAATGTATATATACAGTTTCCAGAAATGGCTAATAGTTATTCCGAACGGATAATACATACTTTGCCGATATTAACAAGCAAAGACAGATGTTTTTATAACAATGTTAAGCATGTTTTTTCTGTTCCTGTGTTTAGGGGCCTGCCCAAGTATATATTTATGGCTTCATCGTTGGAATTTGATGGTTTTGGGAATGGAGAAACGGATTTAATAATTCAAATTGCTGATATTGTGGGAAAAGAAAATCTGATTGTTAAGTTACATCCGAGAGATAACCGATGTTTGTTAGAAAAAGCAGGTATTAGTATAATGGATTCTAGTAGAGTCTGTTGGGAGGCTATACAATTGGGTAATGATTTTTCGCAGAATGTTTTTTTAACAGTTGCGTCTGCAAGTATTGTTAATACCATTTTGTTCTCTGGAGAGGATCTTGAGGCATATTATCTATTTCCATTGATCATAGAAATGTCAGATGTGTTTAGAACCTATTGCCTTGATAGTGTTGAGAATACAATTAATATGGCTCATCATTATGGTAAAGCAAAGAACACAAAGGTGGTAAAATCTATGGATGAATTGTATGGTTATTTGCAAATTCATTAATATATGAATGAACGATGCTGAATGAGTTCAATTAAGTATTTATTGGGACAAACTATGGCAGAATGTAGTATTAAAGTGAGAAATGGATATATTGATGTATGGAGATTAGTTGCAAGTTTTGTTATAGTGTTTTTTCATTCTTGGAGATTAGACGGAGTAGATAATTATCCCTATATGGGAGGGAAAATATTCGTCGAATTCTTCTTTTTTGTAACAGGGTATTATACAATATATCATCTAAAATCTAATCCTAATATGACCATAAGAGATATATTATTGTATACGTATAGAAAATATTGTAATTTTTGGAGTTGTTCAGTACCATTTACTGTTATACTTTTATTGATCCGATATATATTTTTTCATAAAAAGAATGGCATTCTACGAGATATTGTTGCAATGACATTTCTGATTAAAGGCGAGAATATTGATCAGTTATGGTATCTAACAGCTTTGTTACCCATAATCCCATTAATAATGTATGTATTATCTAGAACTAAAACGGTCATACATGTAATTATATCATTTTTCGTGTTTTGCTTTTATTACTTCATATTGCAGTTTTATCCATCGCATTTCCCAGTATTTTATTGTCGTGCAGTGGCTGGCATGGCTGGAGGGATTATGGTCTACTATACAAGTGTATTTTTTAAAAGATATACTAATAGTAGTGTAGCTATTGGATTTGGGAATATAGCTTTGATAATTTCACTAATAATGGGATATATTAATATACTAGATTTTAGACTTGCGGTCACTCTGTTTGTGTTGGGTCTTTCATTTATTCTTGCAAGTGAAAAACAGACAAATAATTATATTCTACAAAGGATTGCATATTGTGGGGAAAAGTATTCTTTCCCTGTTTATGTTGTACATATGTCAATTGTAAGATTGATAGCATTTTTATCAAAAAATGTATTTCATTTAGATGTAAAGATACAATATTTTTTTATATAATAATAACTATCATAACAGCGATTTTGCTTAGTCTTATATCAGAATGTATCAAAAGAATATATACGACAAATCATAGATAGCGCTTGTTAGAAAATTTTGAATATATTAGTATTTTGAATGTAACTAAGGATTATTATTTTATGAAGACAGTAGCGTTAATACCTATAAAGCTAGGATCAAAACGAATACCAGGCAAGAATACGAAACAGTTCTATGATGGAACGCCGTTGATGTCATTTATTCAACAAACCTGTTTGGATGCTTTAAATATAAATGAAGTATACATATATTGCTCTGATGATAATGTTAGACCATATGTTCTTCCTGGGGTAAAGTATCTAAAACGTCCCATATATTTGGATGGCGATAATATAAATGCGAATGATATTATTCGAGAGTTTATGAAGGTTGTTGATGCGGATATTTATGTCAATACGCATACTACATCGCCTTTTGCTAAAACATCAACCCTTGAAAAATGTGTAGAAAAAGTTTTGAGTGGGGAGTATGACTCTGCCTTTTGTGCGGAAGCTATCCGTACTTTTATGTGGGAGGGCGACAAACCGATAAACTTTGATCCTAATAACTTCCCTCGAACTCAGGATTTACCACTTATATATGGTGAAACATCAATTGCTTATGTTTTTACTAAAGAGAGCTTCGTTAGACACAACAGGCGTTTGGGCGTTAAACCATATATTATGGAGGTTAGTAAGATAGAAGCTATAGATATTGACTATCCTGAGGATTTTGATATCGCAAATGCAATATATAAGGAGTTACTAAAAAAAGATGGGAATTAGAATAACTGATTGTACCATTAGGGATGGAGGGTATCTGTTTAATAAAGATTCTAATCCAGACTTTATCAAAGGCGTTATGAAAGGACTTGCCAATGCAGGAATTGATTTTGTAGAGACAGGATTTCTCCAGACAAATGTTACGGGAGAGACACTGGTGTATGCAGATTCAGAAGATGCAAGGAAGTATCTTCCAAGTGATAGAGGACGGACTCAATTTTTAGGATTCTGTGATAATAGTAGATACAGTCCGGATAAGCTTGATCCATATGATGGAAACTCTTTTAAATGGCTCCGAATATCATTTGCAAAGCATGAGATTGATTCTTCCGTGGATTTCTGTCGAAAAGCTCAAGCGATGGGATATTTGGTACAATTTAATCCTATGGATGCTATCAGTTATTCCGATGATGAGAGGGAAGAGGTTATTGCAAAGGTAAACAAAGTCAAACCAGGATCGATGTCTATAGTCGATACCTTCGGAGCGATGTATTTAGAAGACCTTCAACATATTTTCATGCAGATGGACAGTCTTTTGGATAAAGATATAGCTATAGGATTGCACAGTCATGATAACTTGGGGTTATCAACGGCGTTAGCTGAAACTATGATTAGGCTAGCAAAAGGCAGTGGAAGAGATGTTATTGTGGATGGTTCTTTGTTTGGTATGGGGCGGGGAGCAGGTAATGCGAGAACTGAACTACTGGCTTGTTATCTTAATGAGTATCATGGAGCGGATTATAATATACCTGTACTCTTGGATACAATTCAAACTTATATTGAACCGATAAAGGAGCGTTTGTGTTGGGGGTATAACCTCCCTATGTTTGTCTGCGGTGCAGAACATGCTCATGTGGATAATGTTTACTATCTTGCAAAGAATACTGATTGTACTGCAAGAGATATGTATGAAGTGTTAAAATCTATGCCTGTAGCTCAGCGAACAAGATATGGGAATGGATATAGTAAAACAGACTTTACAAATCTTCAAGCTACATATGATATATATACTAATAAAGGACGTGATTGATATATGAACTGTGCGGAGTATTTGGTCGATTATCTTATCAAACAAGGAATTCTGGATGTGTTTGGATTCCCCGGAGGGTATATAGTACCTTTTATTGATGCGTTGTATAAAAGAAAAGACGAGATTACTACACATGTGTGCTATAACGAGCAAGGGTGCGCTTTTGCTGCGAATGGTTATGCGAGAGTCAGTGGAAGGCTTGGTGTGTATTTTACGACTTCGGGTCCAGGGGCAGTCAATGCACTTGGAGGACTAGCTGACGCTTGGTTTGATGGAATTCCTGTTATGGGAATATGCGGAAACGTACCTACAAGTGAACAGAAAGGATATTCGGGAATTCGCCAGGTTGGATTTCAAGAGATGGATATTGTATCTATGACAAGAAGTATAACTAAACTTTCGGTCACACCATCCGACCCAGATAAATTTCCAGAGATTGTTAATCGTGCTTATAATTTGTCTATGATTGGTAGAAAGGGAGGTGTGATCATTGATTTTCCGTTCAACATCCAAAAAGCCGATTGTCATTGTAGGTAATGGCTGTCGAGAGGCTGGAGCTGTGGAACTTCTACGTGCATTTTATGAAAAGACAAAAATACCTATTCTGACAACAATGAATGCAGTAGATATTGTACAGGACAAGGATAAATTGGGCTTTATAGGGGTTTATGGACATAGAGTTGCCAACTTGATTGTGTCTCAATGTGACTTAGTGATAAGCATTGGCGCAAGACTCGGATTGAGACAAATTGGCAATAAGAGAGAGTACTTTGCACCAAATGCTTTTTTGATCAGAGCCGACATAGACCAGTATGAGTTAAGCAGAAGTATAAAAGAAGATGAAGAAAAGCATCTAATTGATGCGAAGGAGTTCATTGAACAATTAATTGTTGAAGACATTCCTGAGTATACAGAATGGAACAAATCCTGTTTTGATGCAAAATACTTGCTAGAACCGTATGATAAAGATGTTGGTAATCTGTGTATCGAGAAAATATCATCATTGCTTCCAGAGAATCCTATAGTTACTCTTGATATAGGTCAAACGCAATGTTGGTGTGCTCAATCACTCACTTTGAAGGGCAAGCGAGGAAGAATACTACTTGGAGGTAGTTATGGCTCAATGGGATGTGGACTCCCGTATGCAATAGGCGCGAGTATAGCTGAAGACAAAAAAACAATTTATTGTATTACAGGCGATGGTGGGCTCCAAATGAATATACAGGAACTACAGACTGTTACAAGCGAAAAACTACCTATTAAAATATTGGTAGTAAATAATGTGGCTCTCGGCAAAATCGCCGAGATTCAAGCTAGATCATATGAGCATCATATGCTGATAACTGATGAAAAAAGTGGATATACAGTTCCTGATTTTGAAAAAGTCGCTAAGGCATATGGAATCAAAGCTAGGACTTTTATTGGGTATGAAAAACTTGAAAGTTGTAGCGAATGGTTAACAGATCAAGACCCGTGTTTGATTAATATCATTCTTCCAGATGCCCGAGTGCTTTTACCAAAGATGAATTGGAACGATAATGAAATGAAACCTCTCATAGATGAGCATACTATGGAAACAGTATTAGGACTTCTCGCGAAGATATAATATTTGTTTTGTCAATGAATATGTTTAAAGAGTTATAATGAACGAGCGTTTGATTTTTTTCGTCGTTATTGCACAGAAAAGCTACGAGAATTGCTTGGAGACTGAATCGAATTTGGATTGTTTAATAATTGTTTCATATAAAGGATACTGATGGCTGCTAATGTGATATTATAGAAAAACAAACTGAAAGAGAGAGGGTAAATTGTTTTCAATTGTATACAGAATTTATGATAAAGTGGATATTAAGAAAGCTATTCTTATATTGATACTGGGTTCGCTTGTGATTCCAGTTTGGGTAGGTTGTTTTTATTCGGTTCCATCAGGAGATGATTTTGCTAGTGCTTTTGGTTGGATTGAGAATAATGGAAATCATTTTTCTTATCTACTGACTAGAGTAGTAAGGTTTTATATGGAATGGCAAGGAACATATTTTGCTGCACTTATAGGTTATTTTCCAATGTATTATTATAGCGGATTGACGGGATTTAGGATGTTTCTGCTTTTGGTATCTGTAGTATTTTTCATTTTGTTTGTTCATTGCGTATATCGCTTTCTTGCCCCTTTTTTTGATAAAAATGATACATGTAATATTGTACTTATAATTTCAAGCATTGCTTGCCTATATATTCTTAATGAGAATACGTTAGGTGAGGTATTCTTTTTTTATTCTGGTACGGTTACGTATGCTATTCCTCTCATTTTTTCATTTTTAACGATTGAAAGCTATATTCAATATAATACAGAAAGAAAATTACAATCTTTATACAAAGGAATTGTGTTTTCGATACTTGCAACGGGAGGAGCTCTAGATATAGCAGCTTTTTTATGTTCATTATTATTGCTAGGGGTTTTATATGATGCAGTTATTTTGAAGTCGCTTAGAAAGAATTGGATTATTATGATTACTGCTTTGGGCGGAGCAATTGTTAATAGTATTGCTCCTGGAAATTTCATAAGACATTTAAGTTATGATAGCGAAGGAATAAGACTATATACAAGTATACTTTATACCATTGAAAGAGAATCACATGTGATATCTAAAGGATTGCAAAATGGCTTATTGCTTTTTGTAATTGTAGTTTCATTCGTACTATGCTATAGAAAACTGGCAACGTGTACATTCGAGTTTAGGTATCCGGGTTTAATAACGTTATATGCTTTTATAGCCATTTTTGTAACAGATTTTCCGGTTGTTCTTGGATATACTGACGGTGATTTGCCAGATAGATGTAGATTTGTTGAGGCTTTAGCAATCGCTATATATGTAGTAATTTTAATGCTTTACTGGGCTGGATGGACACTGAAAAGGAATCTTATAAGAATTGATAATGCTACCATACTTGTTTTGATGCTTATATGTGTATTATCGCTATCACATTATTTTGATTTTGGCAATTTTATTGAGATGACGCCTTATAAAATGTCATATCATATAATTAATGGAGATTTTCGGTTAATTTCAAAAAAAGAGGAATCGATTTTGGAACAAATTGAGAACAGCAAAGAGGATATTGTAATAGTAAGAATTGAGCGTGATAAAGATGATGAATGGTCAAATATAGAAAGGGTTGGAATTACAGAAGATAAGAATTATTGGATAAACACAGCGGTATCTCGATATTATGGAAAGAAATATGTTGAGGTAGTTTACATCGAATGATTGATACTATTAGCATTTATACGTCAAAAGATTTAAAGCCGGATTAAACTAATAAAGAGAGGAAAACACTATGAAGGTTGTCTTATTGGCAGGTGGTAAAGGAACTCGTATTTCTGAGGAATCAGAAATTAGACCTAAACCACTTATAGAAATAGGAGATATGCCAATTCTATGGCATATAATGAAGGAATACTCATATTATGGATTTAATGATTTTATTATATGTGGAGGATACAAACAACATCTTATAAAGGATTGGTTTTCAAATTACTATTTACATACATCAGATGTTATGTTTGATCTCACGTCTGAGAATAAGATTACCATACTAGAGCAGCATTCAGAACCCTGGAAGGTGACTGTTGTTGATACTGGATACAATACGATGACTGGTGGAAGAATAAAAAGGATTCAGAAATATGTTGGAAATGAGAGTTTTTTTATGACTTATGGTGATGGTGTTTGTGATGTTGAAATTGACAAGCTTTGGGCTTTTCACAATAAACATGGAAAGATTGCTACACTTACATCTGTGGTGCTGGTTCAACAGAAAGGTATTCTTGAAGTTTCGGGTGATAATGCTGTTCAAACATTTCGTGAAAAGAGTGCAAATGATGGATTACTGATAAATGCAGGATATATGGTTCTAAATCCAGAGATTTTTGATTATATTGATGGAGATGATACAATCTTTGAGCAAAATCCATTACAAAGGTTGGCTCTTGAAGGACAGCTTATGTCATATCAGCATAAAGGGTTTTGGCAATGCATGGATACTAAAAGAGAAAAGGATATACTTGAGAAAATCTGGGAAAGCGGGAATGCTCCTTGGAAGAGATGGTAAATACGAGATGGTTTTTGCGAGAGAGGATAAACGTGAATAAAAAGGAGATAAAAGATTTTTATAAAGGAAAAAAGATTTTTATAACAGGACATACGGGTTTTAAAGGAAGCTGGTTATCAATTATGTTGTCTAATGCCGGTGCAAAAGTGATCGGTTATTCAACATGCTCAAAGAGTGATACCAGACTTTTTGATATTTGTGGAATTAAAGATGAGATTATACATATTAAAGGTGATGTCAGAAATTTGGAATCACTCGTGAGTGCTATCTCGCAATACGAGCCAGAGATAGTCTTTCACTTGGCTGCGCAACCGATAGTAAGACAGAGCTATAAGGACCCTGTTGGAACATATAGTACAAATGTCATGGGTACTGTTAATATTTGTGAAGCTATTAGGAGAACCCCGTCCGTTCGATCATTCTTAAATGTTACTACAGATAAGGTTTATGATAACAAAGAATGGATATGGGGATACAGGGAAAATGAATCACTTGATGGATTTGATCCATATTCGAATTCAAAATCATGTTCTGAACTTGTTACGCATAGTTACAAGAGATGTTTTTTAGCTAGTAACGGAGTTGCTGTATCTACTGCGCGCGCTGGCAACGTAATAGGGGGAGGAGATTTTGCGAATGATAGGATTATTCCTGATTGTATCAAAGCAACTATTAAGGGAGAGAGTATTATTATTAGAAATCCATATTCAATCAGACCTTATCAACATGTATTAGAACCGTTATATGCATATCTCATGATAGCGGCTATGCAATATGGTAATACGAGCTATCAATCATGGTATAATATAGGCCCCGATGATAATGACTGTTTTCAAACCAGAGAATTGGTGGAGATTTTTGTTAAGAAATGGGGAGAAGGAGCTAATTGGAGAATTGCAACAGAAAATGGACCACATGAGGCAAATTGCCTAAAATTAGATAATTCAAGGATAAAACAGAATTTGGGATGGAAGCCAACTTGGAATTTGGAGACAGCAGTAGAAAGAGTTGTTGAATGGAGCAAAGCATGGAGAGCGGGAGAGAATGTGAGAGTAGTTATGAATAAGCAAATAGAAGAATTTCTAGAGGCGGAATTATGAGTTGGAATAATGAAGTTGAGGCTAGAAAACAGATAAAGGATTTAGTGGCTCAGTATTATAGGGACTTCAAGGAAAAAAAAGACGCTTTCAGAGCTGGAGATCGGATATCATATGCGTCTAGAGTATATGATGAAAAAGAAATGCAGGCTTTGACTGATGCTATGTTAGATTTTTGGCTAACAGCAGGAAGGTTTTCAAATCAATTTGAAAGAGATTTTTCATCATGGATTGGAGTAAAATACGTAAGTCTTGTTAATTCTGGGTCTTCTGCTAATCTTATTGCATTTTCTGTCCTTACAGCTCCGGAATTAGGAGACCGACAGATTAAACACGGAGATGAAGTTATCACAGTTGCTTGTGGATTTCCAACTACTATTGCGCCTATTATTCAATACGGGGCGATTCCGGTATTTATAGATGTAACAATACCTCAGTATAATATTGATGTTGCGAAGCTAGAGGAGGCGTACAGTCCTAAAACGAAGGCAGTAATGATTGCTCATACATTAGGTAATCCATTTGATATAAAAACTGTTAAGGCGTTCTGTAAAAAGCACAACCTTTGGCTTGTTGAAGATAACTGTGATGCTCTTGGAACAAAATATACAATAGATGATTTGACAAAGTATACTGGAACTTGGGGAGATATAGGAACATCATCTTTCTATCCGCCTCATCACATGACCATGGGCGAGGGTGGGGCAGTATATACAGATAATCCTATTTTACATAAACTTATTCTTTCATATCGTGACTGGGGAAGAGATTGTATCTGCCCTTCAGGTCATGATGGGGTTTGTGGACATCGTTTTGACCGACATTTTGGAGAACTTCCATTTGGATATGACCACAAGTACATTTATAGCCATTTTGGATATAACCTTAAGGTCACAGATATGCAAGCAGCAATCGGGTGTGAACAGCTCAAGAAGCTTCCAAGCTTTATAGAAAGAAGGAAGCATAATTGGGCAAGGCTTAGAGAGAATTTAAAATCTGTTGAAGATAAATTAATTCTTCCAGAACAAGCGGATAACAGTGATCCTTCTTGGTTCGGCTTTGTGATTTCTGTGAAATCTGATAGTGGCCTAGATAGAAATTTGATAACAAAGTTTATTGAAGATCATAATGTACAGACAAGACTACTCTTTTGTGGAAATTTGATTAGGCATCCTGTGTTTGAGCAGATTAGAAATACAGACGCTTATAGAGTGGTAGGAGAATTGGGTAATACAGATTACATAATGAAAAACACCTTTTGGATAGGAATCTATCCAGGTATGACCAATGAAATGATTGATTATATGGCAAAAGTATTAATCAAAGCAATAGAGGAATATTGAATAAGAAATGGATAGAGTAAAAGTAGGGATCCTTGGAACAGGTAACATTGGTTCAGATCTTCTTATGAAGGTTATGAAGTCTAATGTACTTGAATGTGGTATTTTCGCTGGCCATAGTCCTGATTCGATAGGAATAGCAAGAGCAAGAGAACTTGGTGTACCGATTACATATGATTCTATAAGATATATTGAAGAAAATCCTGATTGTTGCCAAATTGTGTTTGATGCAACTTCAGCAAAAGTGCATGAACAAAATGCTCCTATATTGAAACGATTAGGATTATATGCCATAGATTTAACGCCAGCTCATGTTGGAAGGTTTTGCGTGCCTCAGGTTAACCTTGATGAAGCGATGGAGCAGGATAATGTGAATTGTGTTACATGTGGCGGTCAGGCCACGATTCCAATTGCAAAAGCATTGAGTGATGTAGCGGATGTTAAGTATATAGAAATAATAGCCACAATTGCATCTAAATCGGCTGGTATTGGAACACGAAATAACATTGATGAGTTTACACAGACGACAAAAGAAGCGCTAATGGAACTTGCGTGTGTTAAGAAAGCGAAAGCGATTATCATATTGAATCCCGCTGAACCCCCAATAACGATGCGTAATACTATTTATGCAATAATAGATAATCCTAATATGGATCACATTAAAGCAGCTATATTAAAAGTTGAAAAAGATATTCAAAGATATGTTCCTGGATATCGAATTGTACTGGGGCCGGTTTATGAAAGCGGAAGAATAACGACAAGTATAGAGGTGACTGGATCGGCGGACTTCCTTCCAGCATATGCGGGTAATTTAGATATTATAACATGCGCAGCTATAGAAATAGCAGAGAACTATGCAAGGAGAAAATTGCTATGAGCAAGATACGTTTTTTTGATGCAACTCTCCGAGATGGATCACATGCAATAAAGCATCAGTTGACAAAAAAGACAATTTCTGATTACTGTGAAAATATGGATGATGCAGGTATGTACACAATAGTTGTTGGCCATGGCAATGGATTAGGAGCGTCTTCTTTGCAAGTGGGGTTATCGAAACTTACCGATGTGGAAATGCTGGCCACAGCGAGAAAGCACTTAAAGCACACAAGGCTTGGTGCGTATATGATTCCGGGGTTCGGAACTATACGTGATAATATAAATCCTGCGTTGGAAGCAGGGGTGGATTTATTTAAAATTGGCTCGCATTGTACTGAAGCGGATGTTACAAGACAACATATAGAATACATTAGAAGTAAAGATAAGGAAGTCTATGGTATTCTTATGAACTATCATATGGCCTCCACGGAGAGAATTCTCCTCGAAGCACAGAAGATGCAATCATATGGAGCGATGGGAATTATTTTGATGGATAGTGCAGGAGCCAGTACCCCTGAACTAGTAAAGAGGACTGTAGCAACGTTAACAGAACACTTATATGTTTTAGTAGGATTTCATCCACATAATAACATGGGGTTGGCTGTTGCTAATGCCTACATTGCAATTCAAGAAGGAGCCGGAATTATTGATGGTACATTACGAGGCTTTGGAGCGGGAGCTGGGAATGTTCAATTAGAAGCCTTATCTGCGTTGCTTATTAAGGAGGGATATGAGTTAAATATTGATCTTTATACGATGATGGATACTAGCGAGCAAATAGTTAAAAAGACTATGATAGAAGATCGTGCACTTTCTGATATTAGTATAGTAAGCGGAATGGCGGGAGTATTCTCATCTTTTAAGTCACAGGTGTTACAGGCATCAAAAGAATTCGGGGTGGATCCGAGAGACATTTTTGTTGAATTGGGTAAAAGAAAAGTTGTTGGGGGACAAGAAGATATCATAGTAGAAGTGGCACAAGAATTGGCAAATCCAGTAGGGAATGATGCTCAATCATATATGCTAGAATCATTATCATGACAGAGAGGAAAAGAAATACATGAATGTATCTGAATATATTTTTGATTTTTTCAATAAAAAGGGTGTAGATTCGGTGTTTATGGTAACCGGTGGACAGGCAATGTACTTGGATGATGCTGTAGGACGTAATAAGAATTTTAGTATATTATGCCATCATCATGAGCAAGCATGTACTATGTGCGCAGATGCTTATGGCCGAATAAAGAATAAACCAGCTATAGCACTTGTAACGGCTGGCCCTGGAAGTGTAAATGCTATGAATGGCGTGGTAGGGGCTTATACCGATTCTTCTCCCATGATCATAATATCTGGGCAAGCCAATCTTTCATTTGTTCAGTATGAAGAAAAAACGAATATTAGGCAATATGGTATTCAGGGGATTAATATCCGTTCAATGGTCGAAGGACTTGTAAAATACTTTAAAACAATAGATGATTTGACTAAGGTGGATTATTATCTTAATGAAGCATGGGAGGCTGCTAATACTGGAAGAAAAGGCCCAGTTTGGATTGATGTACCGTTAGATATACAACGAGCGGAAGTTCCGTCCAATCAGATAAAGTATTATAGAAAGCCTAAGGGATATAACGAATATCGCTTAAATATGGCGGTGACATCAATAATATCTCATATGAAGAAGTCCAAGAGACCTATATTCTTAGCAGGGCAGGGTATTGGTTTGTCGGGATCTCGTGAGTCGTTCAGAAAATTGGTAGAAACCGCTGAAATTCCTGTTATAACGGCAAGGCTGGGGATTGATCTTATTGAGTCTGATCATATATTATATGTTGGAAGACCAGGTAATTATGGGGATCGTCCTGCCAATTTTGCAATCCAGAATGCAGACTTAATCATTTCTTTAGGTTGCAGACTTGCTTCCTCACTGGTGGGTCACTCTCCTGAACAATTTGGTAAAAATGCATACAAAATTGTAGTTGATATCGATCGGGAAGAACTTGATAAGCCAGGCGTATATATCCAAGAAAAGATAGAACTTGATTGCAAGGATGTCATTGATGAATTGTTGAATCGTGTTCAATCAGAAGATTTACCCCAATATACAGAATGGATTGCCCAGTGTAATGAATGGAAAAAAAAATACCCAGTAGTTCAGGCGGAATATAAGAAACAGAAACCTGTAAACTCCTACTTTTTTGTAAATAGACTATCAGAGCTTTCTCCAGATAATGCAAATATCCTAGTTGATACTGGTTCATGTTTTCATGTTGCATGTCAAACCTGGAAGATAAAAAAAGGTCAACAATTCTTGACAACAGGAGGTATTTCATCCATGGGATATTGGTGTGCAGGTATTGGAGCTTGTATAGCAAATGAAAGGAAAGATACGATAGTGATTACTGGTGATGGAAGCCTGCAAATGAATTTACAGGAATTTGCACCTATTCATCATAATAATCTTCCAATTAAGACTTTTGTATTGAACAACAATGGATATTTATTGATTCGTTCAACGCAGAGGAATTTTATGGAAGATAGATTTGTGGGAGAGGGACCTAAATCGGGTGTTTGGTGTCCTGAACTTGAAAAGATCGCAGCGGCTTATGAGATTCCATTCGTTAAAATTTCTAATGTGGATGACCTTGACGATAAGATAAATAGAATATTTGATATCAAAGGGCCGGTTATATGCGAGGTTATGACACCTGAATGGCAGGCGCTGATTCCAAGAATTACTTCTGAGAAATTGCCAGATGGAAGATTGGTTGCACATGAATATAGTGATATGTTTCCCTTCCTAGAGAGATCAGAATACCGCGAGAATATGGTCGCTGAAAGGTGAGCATTGTATAATGGTGAGCTAATTGTTTTTTGATTTATATATATGAGCATGAAAAGAATAATAGTTACAGGTGCGACAAGCATGATAGGTGTAGCAACAATAGATGCTGCTATAAAGAGAGGTGTTGAGGTATATGCGATATTGCGCGAGAATACAACAAGAATTAATAGAATACCAAAATCGCCACTTGTTAGGATTGTCTTTGGTTCTTTAGAGACTATTTCGGATATTAATAATCTTCCAGATGAAGCCGATGTGTTTTATCATTTTGCATGGATAGGTACAAACAAATTGGAACGAGATGAACCCAAGATACAAGAAAAGAATATTAACTATACTTTGAAGGCTGTTGACCTTGCGAGAAAAACGAAATGTAGGAGATTTGTATTTGCTGGATCACAGGCTGAATATGGTAGAGTAGATGGTATTATTTCTGATGACACAAGATATAATCCAGAAATATCTTATGGGATAGCAAAGTTAGCAGCAGGAAAACTAAGCGAAAAAGAATGTAAAAAGCATGGGATAGATTTTGTCTGGGGGAGGATTTTCAGTGTATATGGACCGCATGATAATGATAACACCATGTTAGATTATGCATTAAAGTGTTTCTGTACAGGAAAGGTTGCGCAGTTTTCTGCCTCAAAGCAGAAATGGAACTATCTCTATGAAAGTGATGCAGGCGAGATGTTTGTAAGGATGGGAAATGAAGATGTGCCAACTGGGACATATCTGATTGCGAATGATGAATCAAAAACTCTATATGAATATATTCAGATAGTTATGGGAATATTTGGAAATAATGCAAAGGCAGTTTTTTCATCAAAAAGTGATATTCCAGTATACGGACTTGAAGTAGACAATAAGGCCACGCTGGAATTGTTGCGATTTAAACCAAAAGTTCCTTTTAAAGAGGGAATAAAGAAAATGATTGAGGGGCGAGTATCCGAAAACACAGATAGAAACGATACTCATAATAGGAGTTTTTAAAGATATCGTTTATGGAGGTTAGGAGTGAAGAAAATTAGCATTCTAATTCCTACATATAATGAAGAAGAAAATGTAGGACCGTTGAGCGAAGCTATAGTAAAAGAATTCAGCAAGATACAACAATATGATTATGAAATTATATTTATTGATAATGATTCCCAAGATAATACCAGAAAGATAATCAAAGAATTGCATAGCGAAAACAAAAAAATAAAGGCTATTTTCAATGCCAAGAATTTTGGTCAGAATAATAGTCCTTATTATGGCTTACTTCAGACAACAGGAGACTGTGCAATTCTTATGTGTGCAGATTTTCAAGATCCAGTTGAGATGATCCCTAAATTGATTGAAAAGTGGGAAGAAGGATATAAGATAGTTTCCTGTATTAAGACGACAAGCCAGGAGAATAAGCTTATCAGAACAGTAAGGGATATATACTATGCTACTATCAAAAAGTTTTCGGAGGTTGAACAGATTAAGCATTATACAGGATTTGGACTGTATGATAAGGATTTCTTAGATGTTATAAGAAATCTGAAAGATTCAACACCATTTCTTAGAGGAATTGTTGCAGAATTAGGTTTCAAACGAATTGATTTGCCATACGAACAGCAACTCCGAAGAGCTGGAAAGTCCAAAAATAATTTTTTTACACTTTATGATATAGCAATGCTTAGTTTTACATCTTACACAAAAATAGGACTCAGACTTGCAACTTTCCTAGGACTTTTTGTCGCCGTTATCTGTGTAATAATTGCTCTGTCCTATTTGGTTTATAAATTGTTATTTTGGGATAGATTTATTTCAGGATTGGCGCCTATGGTGATTGGAATATATTTCCTTGGCGCTGTTCAGTTAACGTTTTTAGGTTTAATAGGAGAGTATATTCTAAGTATGAATAAGCGAATCATGAATCGACCGCTGGTAGTAGAAGAGGAAAGAATAGGATTTGATGACGTAAATGATAATTAGTTTCAAAGGATTATGCTAGAATTAATTATGATATTTGGGGAGAGAAAATGTCAAATATAAGATTTATGGTAATGGATGTAGATGGCACTCTTACTGACGGTAAGATTTATATGGGGCAAGATAATGAGCTTTTTAAAGCATTTAATATAAAGGATGGTGCTGGTATCGGACTTATTCTTCCTAAATATGATATTATACCTGTCATTATAACTGCGAGAGAAAGTAAGATTCTAGAAAACCGTTGCAAAGAACTAAACATTACGGAGCTTTATCAAGGGTCAAAGAATAAACTTGAAACTTTGCAAGATATCATGGATAAGTATTCAACCGATTTAAGATCGGTAGCATACGCGGGAGATGATCTCCCCGATATCCCTTGTATGGAAAAGGTTAAGGAGTCAGGAGGTTTAGTTGTCTGTCCAGCAGATGCCATACCGGAGATAAAATCTATCGCTGATTATGTTTCGGGATATAAAGCCGGTGAAGGTGCCATAAGGGATTGCATAAACTATCTGACTCTAAGAAAACAGGATGATATCGAAGAGCGAATAAAAAAGGCTATAGAGTGGATAAAAGCCGGTGAATATAAAGATGGATCGCTTCCAGACGGAAGCAGATATACTATTCAGGAGTATATGACCAAGCCGGAAATTGATTGTATATTGGAAACTCACCGAAGACATATCGATATTCAATATATATTGGAGGGAACTGAAGAACTAAAGATATACAACACCAATTGCCTAACAAGTGTTGGAACCTATGATGAAGAAAAGGACGCCGAATTTTGGAAAGACGGAATAGTATCTAATCATAGTATTCTTGTACCCGGTAGTTTCATAGTCATATATGCTAATCAGCCACATAAAGGCGCGATAAAACATAAAAGAAGTGAAAAAGTCAAAAAACTTGTATGTAAAATTGAAATATGAAAATTCTAGTTATATCTCATGAATACCCACCTATAGGGGGTGGCGGAGCCAATGCCTGTATGAATCTCGCTAGAGAGTATGATAAAGCAGGTCATATAGTCAAGATCATCACTGTTTGGTATGAAGGCCAAGAAGACATCTCTACCATAGGAAATGTTACTATATGCAGAGTAAGATCTAAAAGAAAAAAAGCTGAACACTGTAGTTTTTATGAAATGCTTGACTATCTGTTCAAAGCAAAACCTGTAGTTAAAAAACTGGTACAGGATGAAGACTTTGATATATGTCAGGTTTTTTTTGGTATTCCCAGTGGTCCATTGGGGTTATATATAAAAAAGAGATATGGAATACCTTATGTTGTTAGATTTGGAGGTGGAGATATTCCGGGTTTCCAAGATAGATTTGCTTCGCTTTACAGAATTATAGGACCTGCAATAAAAGTAATCTGGAATAATGCAGATGCTTTGGTAGCAAATAGTGAAGGACTAAAAAGAATGGCTTTAGACTTTTATGATAAGAATGAAGTCATAATAATTCCTAACGGAGTTGATATTAACGCTTTTAGCGATTTGGAAACAGATATAAAAGAAGATCGAGATCCATCAATTATCAGATTGTTATTTGTGTCCAGACTGATAGAACGTAAAGGATTACAAGATGTGCTGCCTCTGCTAAAACAGATTCAAGAAAAATGCGTAGAATTAGGCAAGAAGATAGAATTGGATGTTGTCGGAGGCGGCCCGTATGCTGATAAACTAAAAGAAATAGTAAAGCGGGAAAATATTGAAGATATGGTTGCTTTTCTTGGACAGAAGACTAAATCAGAATTAGCTGAGTATTATTCAAAAGCCGATATTTTTATATTTCCATCAAGAAAAGAAGGCATGCCAAATGTTGTTTTGGAGGCTATGTCATATGGATTGCCTGTAGTGATGACTACTTGTGAAGGAAGTGATGAATTGATTCAAGAAAACGGATTTGCATGTAGCATAGATGAGTTCAAAGATAAGATTATAGAGTTGATTAAATCACCTGAATTAAGATATAGTATGGGAAATATGAGTATTCAGCTTGTAAAAGAGTCATTCTCATGGAAAAGAATTGCAGAAAAATACTTAGCATTGTTTGAGAGTGTCATAGGATGACAATAAAGGAGGATTATCCATGAAACATAACGAAAAGAAGAAATCCGAACAATACTTTGATGAGGTATCAAAACAAAATAAGAAGATTATGGAGCCAATAAGATGCTATCCTATAGTGTTGGAAGAAATAAAGTCCTCATCAGGAACGCTTTTAGATGTAGGCTGCGGCGAAGGAGTTTTATTAGGATTTATAGAGGAAAGATGTAGTTCAAATTTGCGGCTTTATGGCATAGATTTGTCTGGTAATGCTGTTGAAAAGGCGAAGAAAACATTGCCTGAAGGGATAGATTTACGTCAAGGTGATGCTGAGCACTTACCTTATGATGATAATATGTTTGATGTGATACTGTGCACTCACAGTTTTCATCATTATCCCAATCCTAATAATGCTTTGAGAGAATTCAACAGGTGCCTAAAGAAGAATGGAAGAGTATTTATTGTTGAGAACTATAGGCCAGAGATTATTAGGATTATTCATAATGGTTTTTTGGCGCTGATGAATCATCCTAAAGGTGATATAAAATTCTATTCACAACGAGAATTGGAACGTTTAATTGCAAAAACAGGATTCGATAACACTAAAAGTCGTAGAATAACAGAAAAGAGTTTTATTCTAACTAGCAAAAAACACTAAATTTATAGGAAACATATGGATACACGAAAGAAAAAGCGTATTACAGTTTTAGTCGGTGCGGGGGCGATGGTTGAGGCAACCAATGTATCCACTGCCTCTATTACTGAGGAGGTCTATAATGCTTGCGCAAAGTATTCTTTCCACAATGGGAAAGAGATCCTTAGAGAATTTGAAAAGGACTTCAATGCTAGCGCAATAGTTGGAGATAGAAAGACAAATTTTGAGGATTTGCTAGACTTGTTAGAGAATTCAATAGATTTTATGAATGCTAGTAGTACTCCAGCCACGACGATTTTGGCAAATTTAAAACCTAAATATCTGGAATTAAAAAGTGTCGGGTGTCTTGGAATTAAACGCGATTTCTTTTCCGCTATAAATTTTCACATAAATGAATATGATAAAGAATTTGAATCTAAAGGGCACTGGATGAAAAATTTTTTTGATGAATTGATTCGTAAGGAAGAATGCTTACTTGACGTTTTCAATCTTAATTATGATACATGGATTGAGAGAATTATTCCAGACTATGTAGATGGATATGAAGCTATTGATGGTTACGATTTTAAACGGTTTATTGCACATAGATATTTAGACCCGAAAGAACGACATACGATTTCGCATATACATGGTCAGATTTGTTTTGCTGAAGCTGATTTTAGAAGGGAAGACATAAACCTTTTTTCATTTGAAGAGCAGGGATACACATTGTATAAGTATCCGAGTTTCAAAGCGGCAGAATATGTCAGAAAGAAAATCTATAGTTCAGATGATACTAACCAATCTGGACATAGTATGATTGTGTCAAATATTATTACGGGACGGATGAAAACAGATAAACTATTGTGGTCGCCATTTCATATATATATGTATGGATTGATTAGGGCGCTTATTGAGAATCATGAGTTAATTATAATCGGATATGGCTTTGGAGATTATTATATTAATAGTTTATTATTCAAATATTTGGGAGTGCATCATGATAAACACGTTAGAATTATTACCTATGCTGATCCTGATGAATTCGAATGCAGAGTTATTGAAAATGGAGATCCATTTTATGTGTCAACAGAATCAACTTTTGTGAGATGCGCTATGAGAGCGGAATCATGGTGCAAACCATATAACAGAAGAAAAGATGGAAGATTCGTTTCAAAAGCGAGTGATGCAGAGTTATATCTTAATGGGTTTAAAGATTATTGTAAAAGATACATATCTGGAGAATTTGATCACAGTTTTTAGAGAGTATAACTGAGTTGGAATAAACGAAAATCCTATTTGGGAAAGTGAATGTTTTCCTTTTAAGATACTCATATTTTTCTTACGGAGAGCATATAGGGAGAAAAGAATTATGAAATTAATTGAAATACTTCAAAAAGGAATTGTTAGAAAAGTCTATTTAGTTGTAGAAAGGTGTGCAAGTATTATACCGGATAAAGTATACCTACAGATTGTTTATTATATTAGGTTACACAAAAAACTTCATTTGGATCCACCAATTACCTTTAATGAGAAACTTCAATGGTTGAAACTATATGATAGAAATCCGAGATATACGGACATGGTGGACAAAGCTAAGATAAAGGAAATAGTCGGAGAACTTATAGGAAAAGAACATATTGTTCCTACTATAGGAGTTTGGGATTGTTTTGATGATATTGATTTTGAAGCATTGCCTGATAAGTTTGTACTGAAATGTACACACGATTCAGGAAGTGTTTTTATATGTCGAGATAAATCATGTATAGATAAAAAAAAGATCAGGAAACAATTTACGGCAGCACTTAAGCGAAATTACTATTGGGGTGGACGAGAGTGGCCGTACAAGAATGTACGTAGAAGGATTATTGCTGAACCATATATTCCGTCGCTGGGAAATCATGATAGCAGGGAATACAAGATTACGTGTTTTAATGGTAAACTTGGTTTTTCGACTATTTGTTCAGGAATAGCGCATAGCAAATTGAGTGTAAGGAAAAATGATCACTATGATAAGGATTTTAATATGCTTCCTTTTTGGTCATTTTATGAGCATTCGGATAATCCAATAAAGGAAAAGCCGGTTGAATTGGATCAAATAGTAGAGTTTGCTGAAATAATATCTAAAGGGATTCCATATCTAAGAGTAGATTTTTATGTAGTTGATAATGTTATATATTTTGGTGAGGCGACATTTTATACTTGGGGTGGATTTAATAAATTTGTACCCAAAGAGTGGGATAAGCTACTTGGAGATAAGATAGTTTTACCTACAGTGGAATAGCATGATAGGATTATGGGTGATATCATAGCTACTCAAATAGATTATTATGAGCTATGAAATGTTAGGGTTATCTTTCGGAGGAAATTCGCTACAGAATACTTAGATTTGTTTGAGAGAGTGATTTCAAAAGATTGAGAAGATTTTGAAAATAAATTTGTTTAGACTGGCGATAGGATAGAGCATGATTAGAAAATCCTCATTCAATATAATATTTGTTACTATCTCTATGACAGGTGGAGGAACTGAAAGGGTTATAGCTACCCTTTCAAATTATTGGTGTGTAAAAGGTCACAGAGTACACATTCTTATGATCGGTGGAGATAATATTGCTTATGAATTGGATGAATCTGTAGATGTGAGGAGTATTTCGGGGGCTACTGAGGGGAGGGCAGTTGCAAGATTATGCAGGATAAAAAAACTCAGAGATGAGTTTAAGAAAGATGATTCAGCGATAATAATCGCTATGGGGACTGTAGTTTCTCTGTTCAGTTCTGTTTCAGCATTGGGGTTGAAGAACAGATTGATCCTGTCAGAGAGAAATGATCCGAACAGACTCAATCACAGACCGATTAAAGGTTATGAGAAGATATTGAGAAATGTATTGTATAGTAAAGCAGATAGGATAGTTTTTCAAACAAACATGGCTCTTGAGTGCTTCCCTAAAAGGATTCGTGATATAGGACAGGTTATTATGAACCCAATAAGGCATGATCTACCTGTCGGAAAAGATTATCCTGAAAGAAGAAAAGTAGTCATGACTGCCGGAAGGCTTACTGAACAGAAAAATCATAAGCTTTTGATAGATGCATTTTTAAAGACTCGAAATGAACATCCTGAGTATAGGCTTGAGATTTATGGAGAAGGTGAGGAAAAGCATATACTTGAGGAATATATAAAAGACAAGGGAATTGAAGATATCATCTCTTTTAAGGGATTCAGTGATGATTTATTATCAGTGATGCGTGATACACGTATATATGTATCAAGCTCTGATTGGGAAGGAATATCCAATTCTCTTACTGAAGCTATGGCTTGCGGTATGGCAGTTATTGCCACGGACTGCCCTATGGGTGGAAGCGCTATGCTAATACGAGACGGAGAAAACGGTATACTGACAAAAGTTGGTGACTTAGATGCCATTTCTATCGCGCTTAACAGACTTATGAGCGATGACGCATTTGCATATGATTTATCTGATCAGGCGCAAAAATTGCGTGAAGATCTTATTGTAGAAAATATAGCTGAAAAATGGGAGGCACTGTTTACATATCAGTAAAGATTAGTAAGATGAATGATACGTTATTTATCATCATCCCCGCATATAACGAGGAGGATAATATAGCTAACTGTATAGATGACTGGTACCCTATAATAGAGTCACATGATGGAGGCGGTAGTTCACGGCTTGTAGTAGTGGATGACGGATCCAAAGACAATACATATGAGATATTGTGTGATCTGTCTAAAGACAGAGATTGGCTGATACCTCTTACAAAGACTAATGGCGGCCATGGACCGGCACTCATTTATGGGTATAGATATGCTATTGAGCAAGGGGCAGACTGGATATTTCAGACAGACTCTGACGGACAGACTAATCCGAATGAATTCGATGCTTTCTGGAAATCCAAAGATGACAAGGATGCGGTCATAGGAATACGCCCTGTAAGAGGAGATGGAGTAAGCAGAAAGTTTGTTGAGAATGTGGTGTGCTTTCTGTTAAAGATCATATTTGGTGTTAAGGTTAAGGATGCAAATGCTCCTTACAGACTTATGAGATCTAACTTAGTAAGCAAGTATCTTGATAGAATGCCCGAGGATTTTAACATTCCTAACATTATGCTAACAACCTATTGCGTTTACTATAAAGAAAGAACAGAGTTTATCCCGATATCTTTTATTCCAAGACAGCAGGGAAAAAGCTCGATCAATATAAAAAAGATTATCAGGATAGGTCTTAAGGCAATATCTGATTTTCGAGTTCTTAAGAAAAATATGTAATCAGGGAGAAACAAGTTGCGCTTTTTGATCATACGTACATTTCCGTCCATACTGGATCCAAACGGGTATAATATTCAGGAGATAGGTTTCGCAAAAGCCTTGGTGCGAGTGGGACATGTTTGTGATGTGATTCTTTTTAACGGACACAATAAGGATAATGTAGAAGAGATTTCAGTGGATGATGATCAAAAAGTTAAGGTGTATCTCAGGCACGGCTACAATATTTTGAAAAACGGGTTTTTCCCGGGTCTGAAAGAGACTGTCAAAGACTATGATATACTGCAGGTTCACGAATATGATCAGATAACATCATGGAGATACTATGCTTTCTGTAAAGATAAGAAGGTTGTGATATATCATGGTCCATATTATGACAGTTTCAATAAGGGTTATAACCTTAAGTGCAAGGTATTTGATAACACATTTTTAAGATTTAAAGACTCAAAGGAAACACTTTGTTTTACAAAATCAAATGCTGCCTGTGATTTTCTTAAAGGCAAGGGCTTTAAAAACGTGTATCCTATCGGTGTGGGACTGGATACAGAAAGATTCTCAGATATAGAGTCAAACAAAGATACAGGATTAAAACATCTTCCATCAGATCGGTGGAATCTTATCTATGTTGGCAAGATTGAACCACGCAGAAATTCACTTCTGCTACTTGAGATTATAAAAAATCTTCATGACAAGTATCCTGATATACATTTGACAGTAATAGGTGACGGGGAGAAAGCATATACAGATTATTGGAAACAACAGGCTTCTGATTTGATTGGAAGCGGTATACTTACGCATATAACAAACTTAAGTCAGCAGGAACTGAGATATGTTTATGAACAGGCTGATTTGATGTTGTTTCCTTCAAACTATGAGATATTTGGCATGGTCCTTCTAGAGGCAATGTACTTTAATCTTCCTGTAGTTTCTTCGGATAATGGCGGATCCGATACACTTATTACCGATGGGATTAATGGAGTGATCGTTAAAGAGTTTGAAGCAGATAAATGGGTAAACAGGATATCAGAACTACATGACGATGTTACAAAATACAATACGATTAAGAACAATTTGACCACGAAGGACCATTCGGTTTATACGTGGGATGGTATAGTAAGGCATTATATTGAGATTATCAAGGATTCATTTGATCAACATGAATAAAAAGTCATATTTTAATAGATTTAAAACATCAGCTGCAGTATCAGGACTTTTGGCTTTTATGCTTTTTGTTTTTGGCCCCGCAGAGACATTCTTTGCCAATTCATCGGAGCTACCATTTATTTATGGAGAGTTTGCCGGATGGTTATGGCTATTCGCAATAGTATATATAATAAGTGCCTCTGTGGTGATGGCTCTTTTTCCGGACAGGATTCACGCATTGTTAATCGCTATCTTATTCGGAGTAAGCGTATGTGCATATATTCAGAATATGTTTCTTAACAAGGGACTGGACCTAATCGGACTTAATCCTGATGGTTATAGCGTAGATAAAGCAAAAGCCGGGATCAATATTGCAGTTTGGGTGGTGATCATATTGATCATAGTAGTCATTGGTATGATTAAAGAGACTGGAAAAAAGATTATAACCTACGGTACATTATTCTTATTAGCTGTACAGGTCATAGCGTATTTGAGCCTTGTCATATCCGCTGACAAGTACTGTTATCATTATCCGCAGACTGAATATCATCTTTCGGGAGAGGAACAATATGTGCTCTCGACTGATTCTAATATTATTTTATTTGTGGTAGATTCACTAAGTAATAGGGATTTAAAGAATGCATTAAATGTTAAAACTGATGCAATAAAAGATTTTAAAGATTTTACATATTACACTAACATGGATTGCTGTTATTGCGGAACTTATCCTTCTCTAACCCATATGCTTACAAACTGTTATGTAGACATGGAAGTTGGAGTAAATGATTGGACTAGATCCGCGTGGAATGATGTCAATTGCGATTCATTTTATAAAGGTATGAAAACTGCAGGATATAAGTGTCTTCTGTATACGCCAGATCTTCATATTATCTGTGGTAATAACGATCCCCAAGAACTACTTGACGGAAAATGGAGTAATTTTACTGATGCACCGCTTGAAAGAGAAGTGGCAAACAGCAAAGTTGTAAAAGTTATGATTAAGATGGCCGCATACAGGATGCTACCTGAATTGATGAAAAACATTGTCTACGTAGATATGAGTGAATATTCGGATGCTGTAAGAATAATTGAGAATCCTATTATGCATGAGAATTATGATTTCGGTGATAAACTCCTAAAGGAAGGGATTTCTACTTACAATGGTGATAAGATTTTTGTTGTTCATCATCTTATGGGAACGCATTTGTTTAAAAATGATGAATTTGGAAAATTTAAAGACGGTGCATCATATGAAGAGACGACACTAGGATGCTTCTATATACTTGGAGAGTATATACAGGAGATGAAAAAAGCCGGAGTATATGATCAATCAACAATTATAATTACCGCTGATCATGGTTGGGAATATGGACAGCAACCAGTGTTTTTTATAAAAGAGTCAGGGCGTTCATCAGATGATATGGTTATGAATAATTCTCCGGTAACCTTTCATGAATTATTACCAACTATTGCAAGAATTGCTGATGTTAATATGTATGAGAATGGAGATACCATATATGATTTTGAACCAGAAGAATTAAGAGAGAGAACTCTTTATATCAGAAACTACCTTGAAGAGTATCCGGATGTACCATATTATGGAGGTGGAAAGGTAGGAACTTCTAATGTCTACATGGGATTTACATATACTGGTGATGAAGGGGATCTTATTGAATATCTTTTTGACAGACCTTCTAAGATAATTCAAATGGTTGATTCATATTTTTGATTTAAAAAATATAAGCAAAATAACATATATTGTCATTTGGGAGTACAAATAATAAAACTATCCCAAATTGTATAAATGATTGAATCCAGTAATAGAGAGTTAAAATGTGAGGGACAATCAAAACTCGTCGTTATTGATGATAAGACTATAGATGTTACTGCGCATATTATAAGAAAAACAGTTAAGGATAAACGCTTACTAGAACATAAAACTTGGAAAATGGATAACATGATTCAGTGATACTGTTTGGTTATGGAACATTGTGCTGACCAAATTTTTAAAGGATGTTCATGGGTAGATTGATTCATGATAGGGTTCATGAATTTTGGCATAATAAAGATGAATATGATGCATAATTGGCGAGAGGCTAGAGTTAGGAGAGATTGGGGTGAAACTTTACTGAGAATGCAGTATGCCTTTGGGGGATGATGGTATTTGGAATCAAAACAAAAGATATCAATGCATCATTCAGGCTTATTTGGAATGTTTGTTTGAAAAGTATTATTGACATACTTCCATACAAAACATGCTCTCGATATAACGCTTTATTTCTTAGACAGAATTCGTTCTATTCCTATTTTGTTTTATCCAAGAAAAGCGGGTAAGACTTCTATAAACTTATCAAAGATGATATGTATCGATGCAATAGATACTTGTGACTTTTAAGATTTAAGAAAACCATGAAACAGATGAAAAGCTGATGTTCGTATTTACTGTTATAGCCATTTTTCTGGCATCAATAATAATTGCATATAAAGAGGATACCAAGACCTGTGATACTGTTTGGCCGATATGTATAGTCATGATACTTCTGCTGTACGTATTGGCTTTTTTCAGATGCCTTTGGCTGGTAGACTATATTGGCATCGGTATCTTGGGAATAATGTTGGTGTGGATACTTAAGAATAATCTGTACAAAGAAATCTTTATTAGATTTGCAACATCTCAGAATCTTGCAATCATCGTTGTAATGATTTTGATTTTTGTATGGCAGAAAGATGCAAAGGTTGATCTTCTTGGTGAAAATCTGTTTTATGCAGCTGATGTGAAGTCATTGTACATACTAAACGGCTTCGCTAGGCCTTATGGGACGGTTATACCAGCGTATGGTGATTATCCTCCGGGGATGCAGCTTTTCCAATGGTTCTTTTTGCATATGAGTCCAAATGGGTTTAGAGAAGGAATGGGGATAGTGGGCTATAGTTTCCTTAATATGGCGTTATTGATGCCATTGTTAAGGTACATTAGATTTATCAGAAAAGCTGATCATGATATACAGCTTGATGATACGGATGTTGATGTAAGGGTTACAGAAAACAAAAAATACCGATTTGTTTATGAAAGCTATCATGTAAAAAGCAAGTTCAAGGTGCATATTACGGGTGATAGAGAGGAGCCTAAGGAGAAGGCTTCAGCTATGGAATGGCTTGTACTTTTCGGGATAAATACGATTGTTTGTATGAGTTTTGCTTTGATCCCTTCGATGGCTTATAGTTCAGGGATAATTACAGCGATGCCAGACGTGACGCTTGGTATAGCGTTTGGTATGATGGTACTCTCAATACTGGAAACAAAGCGGGAAACGCATAGATACTATCTTAGGATCCTTCTTTATGGAAGTTTAATAATACTTTTAAGAACATGGGGGATATTGTTGCTTCTATCAGCTGTTGTGGTTGCAGCAATCAAGATAAGGAATGACAGAGATTATATAGATGACATTAAATATATCATAGCTGTCCCCGCACTTTGGATGATTGAAATTGCAAGCTGGGTTTTGCTATGCATTATAAATCACCGTCATTCAGAGTTAACAGGCTATCTTTTGAGGGCTTTCACCGGGAAGACTGGTATGGTCACGCAGTTTTTCCATAAACTGCTCGAGTTGTCAAAATCGCTGACGATAGCAGCTGTCATGTCAGACAGGATCAGTCTTTTAAGGCTTAGTCCGTTCATAGTAGTTTTGATATTTGTGTTAATACTTAAACTGCTTTTTATCAAAGGGGTAATCGAAGAAAAAGAAAGGCAGATATTAAGTAAATATGCTGTTGCAATGTTTATAGCAGTATATGCGTTAATATTCTTTGAATATATTCATATCTGGGAAAATCCTATACTGACACTTACTGAGGCAATAGAACGCTACGGCCTGCCGTATATGGTGGGACTTATTGTCATCACTATAGGCTTATGGGTTAAACTTTGCGACACAGAGAAGATGGATGTAGCTCTCAGAGAGGGAAATATCGACAGACAGATCAATAATGATGCTGCCAAGGCTGTTTATGTTGTATATGGCATATTGGTGCTGTTCATATTATTGACGGCCGATTACTCATTCCTTTCAAAAGGAAAAACAAAGAAATTGGTTTCGTCGCAATACGACAACGCTTCAGGAGCAGAGCATTTCATCAGGGAAGCGGGTGATCATGTTGAACTTAGGGGCAGACGGGTGTTATACTTATTGAGTGACAGCGTTGATGATGTTGACAAGGCAAAACTTAGCTATGAGGTATCACCTGTAGCTGTCGTATATGCTCAGATAACTGACGATTTCAGTGCTGATGTGCTTAAAGATGTCATACTTAACAGTCATGCACAGTATATTTACTGTGATACTGCAGGAGAGAATATTTCAGGTATTCTTTCGAATATGTGTGGTGAGATATGGGAGAGCGGACGCATATACCAGATTAGGTCAGATGGTACGCTCGGATATATAGATATATAAATCATTTGACAGGAGACGATATGGCTCGAAACAACCTGCATGGTTCTATAATAATCACATACAGATGCAATGCCAGATGCAACATGTGCAACTGCTTTAAGGATCCTTCAATGCCGGAGGATGAGATAGATCTGGTAACTCTTGAAAAGCTGCCTGACATGGCGTTTACCAATATTACGGGAGGAGAGCCTTTTATCAGAAAGGATATCGCCGATATCGTTGAGCTGCTCTATAAGAAAACTCCGCGAATAGTCATATCGACCAACGGATATTTTACTGACAGGATAATAGAACTTTGTGAAAAGTATCCTCAGATCGGTATACGTATAAGTATTGAAGGCCTTGAGGAGACTAACAATGCAATAAGAGGACTGCCTGACGGATTTAACAGAGGGTATGGTACGCTTAAGAAACTGGTCGATATGGGACATGGTGATGTGGGATTTGGCATGACGGTTCAGGATATGAACTGCAAGGATCTTGTTCCGCTCTACGAGATGGCTAATGAACTTGGCATGGAATTTGCCACAGCCACGCTTCATAATTCGTTTTATTTTAGGAAGACTGATAACAAGATAGATGATAAATTGATGGTAGCTAAGGAATTTGAAAAGCTGATCAACAGGCTTTTGCAGTCAAATTCGCCAAAGAAATGGGCAAGAGGATATTTTAACCACGGTCTTATCAATTACATTTATGATCAGCCAAGACTCCTTCCGTGTGAGATGGGAACAAACGGATTTTTCCTTGATCCTTTCGGGAATGTTCTTCCATGCAATGGAAGCTGCGAGAAGATGGTAATGGGTAATCTTCATGACAATTCATGGGATGAGATATGGCATGGCGAGCAGGCAGCCAAGGTGCGTGATCAGGTTAAGCATTGTGAGAAGAACTGCTGGATGATTGGCTCGGCTTCACCTGCAATGAAACAGCGTATCTGGGTTCCCGGATGGTGGGTATTAAAACACAAATTCTTAAAGGGCGGCAAGTATTCTCTGTCTGAGAATAAGTTTATTGATGGACAATAAGAAACGTAAAACAATAACATATGTTCTTGAAGGTGCAATGGCATTTGCAACGGCTATCGCCATTGCAATGGTCAGTGATTACGGTATCACAGGTATTGAACTGATGATACCCTGTGTCTTTGCGCTTTGCTTTATTCTATATAAAAAGACGGCAAGTTTGTATTCGGGTGAATACAGACAGAAAGCTCTGGATGATCTTAAGTTTACGGGAACGCTTGGCGCTATCATGTCGATAGCCTATGTAGTTGGCGAAAAGATCGATATCGATGATAAGGTATTTGATTCCTTCGAGCTGATAGACATTTTATATGTTGTCTTTCTGATCCCGTTTTTTGTATCTATTCTTCACCTTGTTTTTTTTTCTTCAGACGAAGGAAAACTAAAGGTTAAAGATCTGACAACAGAAGGCAAAAAGCACAAGACGTTATGGATGAGGACAGCAGGCTACTCTGTGGTAATGCTTATCTGCTGGCTACCGTATTATCTTACATATTTTCCGGGCGGGATAGGAAAAGATGATTTCGAGTGTGCAAAGATGTGCCTTGGTCAGATCCCGTGGACAAATCATCATCCTGTATTCTTTACAGCGATTCTCAATATTCTCATTAAATTGTTTGGAGGAACTGATCTTACAGCAGCATTTGGTCTTATGGCATTTTGCCAGATGTTAATGCTATCAATTGTTTTATCTCTTGTACTGATATGGTTAGAACATAGTAGTGCAAAAAAAGGTTTTGTGTATGTATCTCTTACCTTTTTTGCTTTGCATCCGATAGTTGCGATGTATTCCATATACATAACAAAAGATGTATTGTTTGCTTGCGTTGTTATTGTTCTTGCGCTATTCTTGGTCGATCTATGCAGGACAATACCGAATAACGAGTCATATCTGAATCACAAGTCAACGCTGGCTATTCTAGGTGTTTTATCAATCCTGACAATTATCTCAAGAAACAATGGCATATTCATGATTGGTGCCCTTGCCATATGTATGTTTATTGTTCTAAAGCAGTATCGCAAACAGATATTAATTGTATTTACGATCGTATTTGCATTAAACGGGATATATAAATATGTACTTTGGCCAGCTATGGGTATAGAAAAGCAATCTTTTGTTGAATCTGCGTCTATCCCACTTACACAGATCGCCTATACTATATATACAGATGGTGATATAGACGAACATGATAGACAATATCTAGAGAGTATCATGCCGTTTGAAAAGGTAAAAGCTGAGTTTGAACCGGGATATGTAGATACATACAAGTTTTCTGAATCGTTTGATGAAGATATCATTGACAGTGATCCTGGAAAGCTGATTAAGACCTGGGCTAATATGCTGCCCGCAAACTTTGGCAGATATGTTGAAGCCTATCTTTTTGAAACCTGCGGATACTGGCACTATGGAATAAGCAATACAGTAGCTACCGAAGGCGTACAGCCTAATGATCTGGGGATAATCGGAATAGATGTTATTGAGACAGTTTCGGGCCATTCTTTGAACAGTATTCTAAAGGAACTTGTTCTAGTTGCCAGAAAGCTTCCTCTACTCTGCCTTTTCAGTCAGATGGCAATAGAGTTTTTGGCTGTTATTCTGGTGACAAGACAGTATATAAGAAAAAAGAGATCTTTGATGATCATAGTGATGATCCCGTTTATAGCGTTATGGCTCTCTGTCATGATCGCAACACCGGCATACTGCCTCTTCAGATACATGTGTCCTGTTTTCTTTCTATGGCCAGTGTTAGTAAGAGAGTTTATGAAAACATGAGCGGTTTGACACGTGGCACGTTGCAGGGTATAATTAAGATATGATAAAGTCATTTTCGCACAAGGGACTAAAAGAGTTTTACGAGACCGGCTCAAAAAAGGGAATACAGCCGGATCATGCTTCAAAACTTTCAAGGATGTTAGACAGGCTTGATGCAAGTACGGATCCGCTAGATATGAATCTGCCGGGATACAGACTTCATCCATTGAAAGGTGATATGCATGATATGTGGGCTGTCACAGTAAGCGGCAACTGGAGAATGACTTTTTACTTTGAAGGACAGGATGCTTATCTTGTTGACTATATGGATTATCACTGAGGAGGTGATATATAATGGATAGAAAACCGACTCATCCGGGAACGGTTTTTTTGGAAGATGTGATGAAACCCTTAAATCTTACTGTTACCGACGCTGCCCGTATGCTTGGAGTAAGCAGAAAAGCATTATCTGAATTTGTAAATGAAAAGGCATCTTTAAGTCCGGAGATGGCATTAAGAATAAGCAAGGCAACAAACACATCTGTTGAGAGCTGGATGAATATGCAGCAGAAACTCACTTTGTGGAGCGCACGCAAGCATGAACCTAAGAATGTCATTCCGTTTCCGGTTAATATTGCTAAGGAAGGATGAAACGAAAGAGATAGATGGACAAGATAGCGATTTTAATACCCTGCTATAACGAAGAGAAGACTATAGCAAAAGTTGTGAGTGATGCAAAGGCTGCATTGCCTGAGGCTGTCATATATGTATATGATAACAACTCATCGGATAAGACAGTAGAACTTGCCGGTCAGGCAGGTGCAGTTATCAGACATGAATATATGCAGGGAAAGGGAAATGTTATACGCCGCATGTTTAGAGAGATAGATGCGCAGTGCTATATAATGGTTGACGGTGATGATACCTATCCAATGGAGTATGCGCGTGATATGTGTGACAAGGTAATAAATCACAACGCGGATATGGTTGTTGGAGACAGGCTTTCGAGCACATATTTTACAGAGAATAAGCGCCCTTTTCACAACTTTGGAAACAGCCTTGTAAGAAAGAGCATAAATCAGCTCTTTGAATGTGATATCAAGGATATTATGACGGGATTCAGAGCATTCAGTTATCAGTTTGTTAAGACATTCCCTGTTCTTTCCAAGGGATTTGAGATAGAGACAGAGATGACGATCCATGCAGTCAGCAACAACATGCAGGTTGAAAATGTCATAGTAGAATACCGAGACAGGCCTGAAGGAAGTGAATCTAAGCTCAATACATATTCAGATGGCATGAAAGTCATATTTACTATAATCAGGTTGTTCAGAGAGTACAAGCCATTCAGATTTTTTGCACTTCTTTCGTTTATCCTGATGGCAGTAGCTGTCGGATTTTTCGTACCGGTATTTATTGACTATATCAATACTGGACTGGTTGCTAAGTTTCCCACACTTATAGTATGCGGTTTTGTTGGGCTTGCAGCGGTTCAGTCATTCTTCGCAGGAATGATACTTCAAAATATTGCCCAGAAGAACAGAAAAGACTACGAGATGGATTTAATTAAATTGCAGATAAGGAGTAAAAAGTAATGAAGATAGCGGTAGCAGGAACAGGTTATGTTGGATTAGTCGCAGGTGTATGTTTTGCAGAGGTCGGTCATGAAGTAACCTGCGTAGATGTGGATGAAGCTAAAGTAAAACTTATGGAGAGCGGTGTTTCTCCGATATACGAGGAAGGTCTCGAGGAGTTGATGAAGAAAAACAACGCTACGGGACGACTTCATTATACGACTGATTATACTTCGGCTTATAAGGACGCCAATGCCATATTCATAGGTGTCGGTACTCCCGAGATGCCTGACGGAAGCGCTAATCTTAGTTATATAGCAACAGTATGCCGTCAGATTGCTGAATCTGTTGAGCATGACTGCCTTGTAGTTGTCAAGTCAACAGTTCCTGTTGGAACAAATGATAAGGTAGAACAGTTCATCAAGGATTTTCTGGATAAGGATATAAAGATCGAAGTTGCTTCAAATCCTGAGTTTCTGGCTCAGGGTACAGCGGTAAGAGATACGCTTCATGCTGCGAGGATCATCATAGGTACAGAATCGAAGGAAGCGGAAGCAAAACTTATGGAGATCTATAAGCCGTTTAATCTTCCTATAGTTTCAGTAAAGAGAAGAAGCGCTGAGATGATCAAATATGCCTGCAATGATTTCCTGGCACTTAAGATATCATATATGAATGACATCGCAAACCTGTGTGAACTTGTCGGAGCGGATATCGAAGATGTTGCCAAGGGTATGAGTTATGATGCAAGAATCGGTGAGAGATTCTTAAACGCCGGCATTGGATTCGGTGGTAGCTGCTTCCCGAAGGATACCAAGGCTCTCAAGTTCCTTGCAAGACAGCACGGCTACGAATTAAAGACAGTTGAAGCCTGTGTTGATGTTAATACCAAACAGAAGACCAGACTGTTTGAAAAAGCAAAAGACAGGATGATCACATTTGACGGACTTAAAGTTGCAGTTTTGGGCCTTACGTTCAAGGCGGGAACCGATGACTTAAGAGAAGCACCTGCAAGTGTGAATATAAAGCTTCTTTTAGAGCAGGGTGCTGATATATATGCTTATGATCCTGCAGGAGTCCCAAGAGCCAAGCAGCAGTTCCCTGAAGGAAAAAATGACAGGGGAAGCATCACTTATGTGGATTCTCCCGAGAAGGCGTTAGAAAAAGCAAATATTTGCTTTGTATTTACTGAATGGGGGCAGATTAAAGCAGTATCACCGGCTAAGTATAAAGAGCTTATGAAGACACCACTAGTATATGACGGAAGGAATCTGTACGATGTGGATGAGATGAAGAAGGCAGGAGTAGAGTATTACAGTATTGGACGATAGGAATCTTAACTAAGATGCATGGACTTGAGGCGGGCATCTTGGTGAGCTTATCACGGGGGTTGAACTATGAGGATACAATTGTTAAACGGAGGTTTTGCGAATCAGGTATTTCAGTATGTGTTCATGAGATACGGCGAGATGACAAATCCTGATGAGGAATGGTATCTGGATGATTCGGCGTTTTTTATCAAAAACAAGTATAACGGCTACGAACTTGAAAAGGTCTTCGGTGTGCAGCCAAAACTTCTCAGCAAGTATTATGATGCCGATACCTGGAAGGAAATGATCGAGCTGAGAAAGAAGGGAAAGAGCATTCCACAGATCCTTAAAGACAATGGTGAGAACATCATCATGTATGCAGACAAGGATGATTATAAGACTGAGAATGTCTTTGACGGCAAGGTCTACAGGATGCTTCCAGAGGGCGGATTCTATCCGGATATAAGCAAGATTGAAAATCCTGTTGTTTATTATCACGGAGACTGGGTTGAGAAGAACTGGTTTGACTGCTTCAGAGAGCAGATGCTTGAAGAACTTAAGTTCCCAGAGATAAAGAGCAGGCAGGCAAAGATTTATAGAGATGAAATCCTTAAAGGTGTGTCTGTTGGAATGCATATCCGCAGAGGCAATTTTGTAAAGATGGGACTTGATCTCGATACACAGTATTATTTCAATGCCCTAAAGGATCTTGCGGATCACTATGATGATTTCACTGTGTATGTGTTTTCTGACGATCTTTTCTGGTGCAATCAGAATGCTTATCAGCTGGGACTTAATTTTGCACCAAAGATTGAATATATCTCAGGAAACATGGGCAGGGAAAGCTATGTTGACTTGCAGCTTATGAGCATGTGCAAGGTTGTCATCATGGCAAACAGCGCATTCTCTTTCCTTGCGGGACTTATGGATACGAGACTTGAATACTTTATCGATCCCTGGACAGGGAAATGGGGAATGTAGATAAATGAACTATGATTATCTGATAGTCGGAGCAGGTTTGTTCGGAGCAGTATTTGCTCATGAGATGACAAGGAAAGGCAAAAGATGCCTTGTAATAGATAAGAGAGACCATATCGCGGGAAATATCTATACTAAAAAATGGGCAGATATAGATGTTCACTGGTATGGCGCACATATCTTCCATACGAGTAACAAGAGTTTATGGGAGTATATAAATCAGTTTTGTGAGTTTAACAACTTTGTTAATTCGCCTGTTGCAGTCTATAAGGATGAGTTATATAACCTGCCTTTTAATATGAACACATTTTCAAAGATGTGGAATATAAAGACACCTGGGGAGGCTAAAAAGATAATAGCCGATCAGAGAGCGGCTGAGGCAGATAAGACAGGTGAACCCGCTAATCTTGAAGAGCATGCTTTATCCATGGTAGGCAGGGACGTCTATGAAAAGCTCATTAAAGGATATACGGAAAAGCAGTGGGGAAGAGACTGCAAGGACCTTCCTGCATTCATCATAAAGAGACTGCCGTTAAGGTTTACCTACAATAACAATTATTTTAATGACAGATACCAGGGCATACCGACAGGCGGATATACTCAGATAATCGAAAAGATGCTTAATGGCATCGATATAAGATTAAATACCGAGTATAAAGTTTTTGCAAAAAGCAAGGAACGGGATGTTACTTGGGATAAGGTTTTGTATACCGGTATGATCGATGAGTATTTTGATTATAAACTGGGAGAGCTGGAATACAGGTCGCTTAAGTTTGAACATGAACTCATTGAAGGGCAAGATAACTATCAGGGCAATGCAGTCGTAAATTATACTGAGCGAAATATCCCCTATACGAGAATAATAGAGCATAAGCATTTTGAGTTTGGTACTCAGCCAGATACAGTCATCACGAAGGAATATCCTGCGACATGGAATAAGGGTGATGAACCTTACTATCCGATAAATGATGACAGAAATACAAAGCTTTATAAAGACTATGCAAAGCTTGCCGAAGATGAAAAGAATGTCATATTCGGAGGCAGGCTTGGCAATTACAAGTACTATGACATGGACAAGGTTATCGAGGCAGCACTGGAAGTTGTAGAGAAAGAAGCGTAATAAGCATATATGGCAAAAGAATCGTTTCTAAAAGAAGAAAATAAGAGCAGCGTCAGAGATCAGCATATAAATCTGATCCCGATCGACAACATCTGCGGATTTGATGTAAGACCGGGATTTTATGAGATCAACGGTGCGACACCTATCCCCGGTGGAGTGAATTTCACTATTCAGTCCAGCCAGGCTACTTCGTGCGAGCTTTTATTGTTTAACAGAAGAGAGGAGCTGCCTTTTGCGATACTGCCTTTCCCTGAGCATTACCGCATAGGTAACTGCTATTCAATGATAGTATTCGGGGTAGATATAGAAGGCCTTGAGTATGCATATCGCATGGACGGACCGTATGATCCTAAAAAGGGCCTTTTGTTTGATAAAAAGAATATCCTTCTTGATCCCTATGCCAAGGCTGTTGCGGGACTTAGGGAATTCGGTGTTGATGAAGTCGATTATTCGGGCTACAGGGCTCGTGTCGTAAAGGATGATTTTGACTGGGGTGACAGCAGACAGCCGTTAACTCCCATGGAAGATATCATCATATATGAGCTTCATGTAAGAGGATTCACTATGGATGATTCCTCAGGAGTAAGATTTCCCGGCACATTTGACGGTATAAGAGAAAAGGTTCCGTATCTAAAGGCTCTCGGTGTGACTGCTGTAGAGCTCATGCCTATATTTGAGTTTGACGAGATGCATGATCACCGTGAATATGACGGTCATCAGCTGATCGATTACTGGGGCTATAATACTGTAAGCTATTTCTCGCCCAATACAGCATACTGCTCACGCCCTGAATACAACAAAGAAGGTAATGAATTAAAGAGACTTGTCCAGCTTCTTAATGACAACGGCATTGAAGTATATCTTGATGTGGTATTCAATCATACGGCTGAAGGAAACGAGCAGGGACCTGTGATCTCGTTTAAGGGAATAGACAATAACGTATACTACATGCTGACACCGGAAGGTTATTACTATAACTTCTCAGGATGCGGAAATACGCTAAACTGCAATCACCCTGTCGTTAGAAAGATGATCATAGACTGTTTAAGATACTGGGTGATCGCATACAGGATAGACGGTTTCAGATTCGATCTTGCATCTATTCTTGGTAGAAACAAGGACGGTTCTCCTATGGCCAACCCGCCTCTTCTTGAGCAGATAGCATTTGATCCCATCCTAAGCCGTGTCAAGCTTATAGCTGAAGCCTGGGATGCGGGCGGTATGTATCAGGTAGGATCATTCCCCAACTGGAGAAGATGGGTTGAATGGAACGGAAAATACAGAGATGATATAAGAAGCTTCTTAAAGGGAGATGATTACAAGGGTGAAGTGGCCGCAATGAGGATAAGCGGATCACCTGATATATATAATCCTGAAGACAGAGGATGCTTTGCATCCGTTAACTTCATCACCTGCCATGACGGCTTTACATTGCATGATCTTTATGCATACAACTATAAGCACAATGAAGCAAACGGCTGGAACAATACAGACGGAGCAAACGACAACTATTCTTGGAACTGCGGCTTTGAAGGCGAGACTGATGATAAAGAGGTTAATGACCTGCGCGCGAGACTTGTAAAGAATGCATGCGTTGTTCTTATGCTAAGCCGCGGTATACCGATGTTTCTGGCCGGAGACGAATTCGGCAATACCCAGTTTGGAAACAACAATGCATACTGTCATGACGACAAGATATCATGGCTCGACTGGTCGCTACTTGACAAGAACAGGGATCTGTTTGAATTCTTCCAGTACATGATCTGGTTTAGAAAGATGCACAGGATAATAAGAGTTGATACACAGATGTGTTCTCTTAACTATCCTTTCATCTCGCAGCACGGCCTGCAGCCTTTCTGGCCCGACTATAACAGCAATCATCATTATGTTGGAATAATGTATGCAGGTAGAAACCGCTCGGGAGAGGATGAACTTGTCTACATCGCTATAAACGCCTACTGGAATCCTCAGACATTTACAGTCCCGCAGGCCCCCGAAGGCAGAAGGTTCTATGTTGTCATAGATACATACAAGGAACAGAGTGTAGTGCAGGATATCATACCTGTACTCGAACCTATAACGATAATGCCAAGAACGGTAATGGTCCTTGAGACATATCCTATAATCGATCATTCATAAAATAACAGGGAGTGCAGATGCACTCCCTGTTATCTTTAGCAAGTCTTAGCAATAGGAATTGAACATATAGCCTGAATAAGCACTGGCAGTATATGGATTAGTAAAGTTCTTTCCGGGATTCTTGTAAGCTACCACCGTCTTGTTCAGATATTCAACCGGGTTAACCGAGATCTGATTACTTTTCCTCAAAATCGATGAAGTGAATTTCTTGATAGCTTCCACCGAATCAACGCCATTTGCATTAGTCATATAGTCAGTAAGAACATCCTTGTCCAAGCCCAGAGTCTTGCCTTCACCGACGGTGATACCCATCTGTTCGAGTTCTTTACCGTAAGTCTTTACTATACCGTTCATCTCGTTAAAGAGAGAATTGGTACGCATCGCATCCGTAGAGTAGGAACTCATTGAATTGATGAATCCGTTGTAGCTGTCGATCAGATTTGAAATATTCTCGACAGCAGCCTCGATGTCGGGTTTGACTCCTACCGTCGCCGTTATACCGGGTTCGGGAGAAATGCCGTTAAGTTTGATCTCAAAACGCTTATCAAGCAAAAACAGATTAGATGGAGAAGTAACTTCCTCGCCGTTTATTACAAGCTCTGCATCTGTTGCCTTTCTTGCAACATAGTCTATTCCAAGATATGGAACAGAGCCGGATACTTTTCTGTCACTGGTATCTGAGATAGTAAACGCTCCGGCCGTCTCATCCGGATGGTCACCCATCTGAAGAGATTCTATCCTTAGTGCTGCATTGCCGCGTCCGTCTTCCTCAACAGAAGATAGGAGTCTGATCCCTGAATTGTTTATGAGTCTTGAAAGCTTATTCTGAATATCAAAATTCGTCTCTTCCTCATAGATGTTGTACTGGAATTCATATCCCTGACCGCTGACTGATACGTCAAATGCATACTTGCCCGGGGTGATGTCTCTTGTATCCTTTGGCAGATACATGCCAAGGTTTACCTGAGGAGTAGCAAGTGACTTGACTTCTATATCATAGGTGTCGCTTACACTTGTGCCTTCATCCCGGCCGCCGGAGTACTGCGCAGAAAGTATACTCTCATTGGTAGAATAAGCTATTCGTGCATCAAGCTCTAGGTTTTCCGTATCACCCATAACAGAAACAATATTGTTATGGAGGACTCTGGATTCCTCTTTAAGACCTATAACGCATTCTCTTGATTCTTCGGAAGTATCGATTTTGTAGAGGGGAGCATCACGATTAACCCTGACCATAGAGTTGTAGATATTCTTCAACTCGGATCTTTTATGGGCATCATAACGACTGTTGCTCTTTTGCGGAGCATACGTTGTCAGATACTGATTATAGACATTGCTTAGAACTAAGTTGTTAGCCATATCAAGCCCCCTCCTTTCTTCCGTGATAAGAGTTTACAATCCTTTGTAAGGCTCTGACTAAATATACTATGCCTATACTAATAGACATTATTACATGCTTATCGTATCACAATAAAAGTCAAATAGCAAGAAAAATTTGCAAATATTTATATTTTTCTTTTATATTTTCTGTAAATGGGGTAATATTAATATACAGTTGTCAAAAAGAAAGGAATCGGTGATATGGATATCAACTATTTGTTACAGATGGCGCGTAAACAGGACTGCTCGGATCTGCACATCACAGCAGGTACGGCTCTTGCTGTAAGAAGATACGGCATACTTAAGATCTTGGAGGGTACAGAGGACTATATACCGACACTTACTGAGTCTGAAGCTTTAATCCTTTCTCTTCTTGATGAAGAGCAAAAGGAGATGGTATTAAAGGGAAGAGACCTTGACGTAGGTTCCATGATGGATGACGGTACACGTATAAGGATAAATGTCTACCATCAGCGTAATCACCTTGCTGCAAGTATAAGACTTCTTAACAGCAAGATCCCTTCTATAGAAGAGCTTGGCCTTCCTGATACGATCTTGGAGCTTGCCGATGAGTACAACGGACTCGTGCTCGTAACAGGACCTACAGGAAGCGGTAAGTCAACGACTCTTGCTTCCATGGTTGAGCATATCAATGCTACGGCAGCCAAGCATGTAATAACTGTTGAAGATCCTATCGAATATATATATGAACATAAAAAGGCCATGATCCACCAGAGAGAGGTAGGAAAGGACGTTGATGACTTCGCCGTAGCTCTTAGAAGCGCGCTTCGTGAAGATCCCGATATCATCCTTGTTGGTGAGATGAGAGACTTTGAGACGATCAATGCAGCGATAACAGCAGCTGAAACAGGCCACCTGGTCCTTGCAACGCTTCATACATCAAGTGCAGCTCAGACGGTTGAACGTATCATCGACGGATGTCCTGTCGATGCACAGAACAGGATAAGGATCCAGCTTGCTAATGTACTCAGAGGTATCGTTACACAGCATCTGCTCCCGAGACCTGACGGAATGGGACGAGTTCCGGCTACAGAGATCATGATAAACAACGCAGCTGTTTCAAACATGATCCGTGAGAACAAGGCATTCATGATCAACAATGCCATCCAGTCCGGATTCCAGCAGGGCATGCACACGATGCAGAGCGATGTTCAGAGACTTGTTCAGTTCGGCGAGGCTGATCCTGTATTTGCAAAGAGATTTCTTGTATAATAAGATTCTTGAAACTTGATATAAAAAGACCAAACTGCATTTTTGAAGTTCTTCAAAGGTGCAGTTTTTTTACACATACCTTGACGCAATGCGTCAAAATTACTATTAATAATGCTATGTTGTAATCGAGCTTAAAGCCGGAGACTTTAAGCCGGAGTATACCTGTAAACTCAATTTTTATCTATCTGCAGTTGACGGTATTCTGAAAAAAGAAGACGATAACCCAACAATCGGATTGCTCCTTTGTAAGAGCAAAAACAATGTTGTGGCCGAATATTCTTTGAAGGATATTTCAAAGCCAATTGGTGTCAGTGAATATAGAATTACAAACAATCTTCCGGAGGACTTGGAAAAGCAATTGCCGTCAGTGGAAGATATTCAAAAGCGCATCGGAGGAACGGATAATGAGTGAGAATACATCTGCAATTGTATCTATAGTATGGGGCTTGTGCAATCCGCTCCGTGATGATGGCGTATCTTATGGTGACTACCTTGAGCAGCTCACATACCTCATTTTTCTTAAGATGTCCGATGAGTATTCAAAACCTCCATATAAGCGTGAGACAGGGATACCGGCAGGATATACATGGTCTGATATGAATAGTCTTACAGGTGCAGAACTCGAGAAGCAATACAAGGATACTCTTGAAAAACTTGGTGCCCAGCCCGGTATATTAGGTCAGATATTCAAGGGTGCGATTAACAAGATAAACAATGTTGCAATCCTCTACAGAGTTGTCCAGATGATTGATAAAGAAAAATGGGTAGCCATGTCATCTGATGTAAAGGGCGAGATCTACGAAGGTCTGCTACAGAAAAATGCTGAAGATATTAAAAGTGGTGCGGGTCAGTATTTCACGCCAAGGCCGCTTATTCAGGCTATGGTAGAGTGTTTGAGACCTGAACCAAAGAAAACAATTGCAGATCCATGCTGCGGAAGTGGTGGATTCTTTCTTGCAGCACAATCATTCTTGGCTAATCCAAAGAATTATTCTCTTGATCGTGGACAAAAGGAGTTTTTGAAGAACGAGACTTTTCATGGTAATGAGATTGTTCCTGCTACATTTAAGACAGCACTAATGAATCTGTATCTTCACAATATCGGAGATATATATGGTGAGATACCGATTACGCTCGGTGATGCTTTGCTTTCTGATCCGGGATATCGAGTAGACTATGTTCTTACAAATCCCCCATTCGGAAAGAAATCCTCTATTACGTTCACAAATGAGGATGATGAACAGGAAGAAGAGGATCTTGTTTATAACAGACAAGATTTTTGGACGACAAGCTCTAATAAGCAACTTAACTTTGTTCAGCATATAAATACAATACTGAAATCTACAGGTAAAGCTGCTGTAGTCGTACCGGACAATGTGCTTTTTGAAGGCGGTGCGGGAGAAACTGTTCGTAAAAAGCTTTTGGAAACTACGGATTTGCATACAATACTAAGACTTCCGACTGGCATTTTTTATAAGCCCGGCGTTAAACAAATGTCATTTTCTTTGATAAACGTCCGGCAAGTCCGAAAAAAAAAACAAAAGAAATATGGATTTATGATTTCAGAACCAATGTGCATTTTACATTGAAGCAACATCCGATGACATACACAGATCTTGAGGATTTTATAACTTGTTATAATCCTGATAATCGTCATGTGCGTAAAGAGACCTGGTCGGAAGAAAATCCTGACGGACGTTGGCGTAAGTTTATAGTTGGTGGTAAGAACGATCAGATCCTGAATCGCGATAAGACAAGTCTTCATATGCAAATGAGTTGGGTGTTGGCGAGAAGTATGTATCAGCAAGCAAGGATTATATTTTTACGAATGACCTAAAGTCTTTATCAGGAACTATACTACATAAAATCGTTTTTTCTTTTAAACTGTCATATATTAAACTTATCAGAGAGAAGACTGGTATTTTATTACCAATAGTGTTAGATTCCCCAACGGGAAGAGAAGTAAAGCGCGATACTGTCGAGAAAATGTTGCGGATAATACAAAGAGATTATTCGGATCATCAGTTAATAGTTGCTTCGATATATGATTATGATATCGAGAGTAAGAATAGAATTGAGTTTAAGAACAGGATGCTCGATACTGATGATATTATAAAGTTTAATGAATAAAAGTGCATTGCATAGGTGCTATTTGTAATGGCTACTACATGGTCATCAAATAAGACACAATGTCGCAATAACTGTCGCAATAAATGCCGTAATAAACGAGGAGATATCTTTATATAATGGGTGGAATGTTGACAGTGATTATGATAGATTACATTTAGAAGCGTGGCAACGTTTTGGCAACAGGAAGTCGGATAGTCAAAGCTAATAGGCTGTATCAGATAATCTGTATACCACAGTCAATGATATAGTCTAGGAATTTATTCCGAATGGGCGAGGCATACTAATATCAATCCTCGGGCGATTTAATACCACCGCTTATGCCCGGGTATGTTGCTAACGAGGAATCCAGTATATAGATGTAGTTGTGTGGTATACGCAAGCGTACAATAGAAGGAGATACTTTATGTTGAAAGATATTAGAAGTATTTCAATTCACGGAGGAAATTTTGAGACGCCTACTCAGCTTCCTCTATTTTGTGATAGCAATAATCCCGCTAAAACTGTTCTTCTTTACGGTAGAAATGGATCTGGTAAGAGTACAATAGCACGTTCTTTTTGGAACGTAAAAGGACGCTCGGAAGATAATATTATTAGTGTGTCTCTACAAAACGACCAAGGTACATCAATTAATCTTACATCTGAAGAAAAGGAGCATATATTTGTTTTTGACGAAAGATATGTGATGGAAAATGTTCGAGTTCAAGAAGATGGGCTCGGGTCAATCGTTATGCTTGGAGAGCAAGTAGGACTTAACGAATTAATAGAGAAGGCAACAGATGAACTAAGAACTTCGGAAAAAGAACGAGACCAGAAAAATGCTATTGTTGCTGAATATAATAACTCTTCAAACCCCAAGTCCCCACGATACTACATCAATAAAATGTATTCGGTATTGCAGCAAGATAATGGATGGGCAGGAAGGAAGCGAAAAATAGATCAACTTCGGAGAAATGCTTCTGTTAATGATAATACTTATAAGGATTTTATTGAGCTCTCGCCCCAAAGAACAAGAGATGAACTAATCGTTGATTTTGAATCTGAATGGAAACGTCTTGAAGACGCTCAGAGTGGAATTGCAAAGATAACGGCGCCACTACCAACAGTTCCACTGGAGTGTATATCGTTTAATGCAGAAAAGGGTAACGCCTTACTAAAGATGTTTATAGAGCGTCCCGTATTATCTGAAAGAGAACAGTATTTACTAGATCTTGTTCAAAAAGGAAAAGGTGAAGAACTGAAGTGTACTGCTCATGAATTTGAATCCGAAGAACTGACAATTTGTCCGAAATGTCATCAAACTCTTTCCGAAAAATACAAGATAAATCTTATAGAAAGCATCAAGAAAGTACTGTCTAAAGAAGTCGAAGATCATCAGGATTGCTTGAAGAGTTTGATATTAAAAGAATGTGATATAAATTTAGAACCTTTCAAAGATCTTTCTTCATATCATACTTGTATCGAAAAACTAAATGATTTCAATGACTTGATAAATTATAACAATAACTTGTTGCAGTCAAAGATTGATAATCCATATACCCCCGTTACTGATGAGCTTTCTTCATTGACAGAAAGTGTATCTGCTTTGGAGAGTTGTTTAAGACAAATAGAAAACGAAAGAACTAATCATAATAAAGACGTTGCTGATACAAAACCGATAAAACAATCTTTAACTAGAATTAACAATGAAATTGCATATTGGGATATCATTGATTATTCAAGACAATTTGATGCAATGCAAAATGAAAGAACAATTGCAGAAAAAGAATTGAATAATGCTCAAGAGCTTTGTGTTAGAAAGCAGACTAGTTTAAATGAGTTGAATGCTAAAAAAGAAAGCATCAATATTGCTATTGATGTTATTAATGATGGACTGAAATACATCTTTTTCTCTAATAACCGTTTGCAAATTAGCGTAGAAGGAAATAAATATGGACTTACATGTAATGGGCATCCTGTAAAACCTAAAGATGTTTCTGTAGGAGAACGAAATATAATAGGACTTTGCTATTTTTTTGCAAGTATTCTTAAGGGGAAGAGTAGAGATAATGCATATTTGGAAGAATACTTGCTAATCATAGATGATCCAGTATCAAGTTTTGATCTTGAAAATAGAGTGGGTATTCTTTCCTATCTGAAATATGAGTTGGGGATGTTTCTTCTTGGAAATCCCGATTCTAGAGCTCTAGTTATGACTCATGATCTTTTTACGGCTATTGATGTTGGAAAAATGAGTCAGGAATTAATTGACGAATGTAAAAAGAAGTATTCTGGCCATGGATTATTTCTTTTTTCACCAAAGGAGTTACGAGATAATCAGATTTTTAGATTTACGAATAAGCGCAATGAGTATACTACACTTCTTGAATTAGTATATGCTTATGCAAACGGAGAAAAAAACGAACAAGGTCCATATATCGGCAACATAATAAGGCAAGTATTAGAGGCATTTTCAACCTTTGAGTACAAAAAAGGAATTGAAGATGTTTCAGTTGATGATGAGATACTTGCTCTAATGAAAAATGAAAAGCACAAATCATATTTTAGAAATTTAATGTATCGTTTGGTGTTAAATGAAGGTAGCCACCGATATGATCAAACGAGGAATATGCAAATTGATTTTTTCTCACTTATTTCTGAATCTGAAAAGAGAAGAACTGCCAAAGATATTCTCTGCTTTATGGAATTGCTGAATTCTCCGCATATTAAATCGCATCTAGGAAATGATGCGACAAGAATAATTGATGGGTGGTGCGATGAAATACTATCAAGCGAAATAGAATTATAAAATGATGAATAGAGTATGAATAGCCAATTAGTTAGTAAATAGCGTTTTGTTATGGCAGTGATAACAATCGGCTGATAACAATTTGATAACAATAGTTCAGATACCTTATATACACAGGATATTAGAACTCAAATGGAATCAATAGGTATCATGGCTCTTAAACAAAATTAGTTAGGATTAGTTTTAACTTAGGGAGCTTGAATAATAACCGGTGGTTCGCAGATTTCGGAATCATCCATGAGTATATTAAAGTTGACTTTAGAAGCAATAATATGTAGGGCGGAGACCCAAACCCGTTCCCATTGCAGAGCCTAACTGCTAAAAACCTAATGGGGTGGATTATCCCCTTTTTTGGTATTATTCTCGGAGATAAATATAATATGAAGTTATTCAAACCTTGTTCTTACTGTTTGTGATTATAATCGCAAGCTGCGTGATAATTAAATGAGGGTTGATGAGTATCTGCATTGAGAAAGAATGACATGTTTGCAAAATATGAAATAAATACACCATATTTCAAAAATAATCATTGACGTACAGTGCATTACTATGTTATATTGATTGAGCAAAAGACGTAGGTCTTTTTTTTGTGTTGCAAAAACAGACGCGTACGGAGGTGAATATATATGCGTACCAAGATCACATTGGCATGCACAGAGTGCAAGCAGCGTAATTACAATACAACTAAGGATAAGAAGACACATCCCGATCGTATGGAGACAAAGAAGTACTGCAGATTCTGCAAGACTCATACTCTTCACAAAGAGACTAAGTAATTCGTTTAAGTCGAAAGGAGCGGCATATGTCTGATAATAATGAACAGAAGATAAGCTTCTGGGAAGGCGTAAAGGCTGAGTTCAAAAAGATCTCTTGGCCTGAGAAGACGGATCTCATAAAACAGTCTGTAGCAGTTTTATGCACTTCTGTGGTTGTCGGTATCATCATAGCGATAATCGATGCCGCAGTTAAGTACGGTGTAAACAATTTCTTGGTTAAATAAGATAGTTTGGTGAGGAGATCGTATGGCAGAGACAGAAGCTAAGTGGTATGTTGTACATACATACTCGGGCTATGAGAATAAGGTTAAAGCTGATATAGAAAAGACTATCGAGAATCGTAATCTTCACGATACGATATTGGAAGTCAAGGTTCCCATGCAGGATGTTGTCGAGGTTAAGAACGGCTCAAAGAAGACTGTCCAGAAGAAGATGTTCCCGGGTTATGTATTAGTCAACATGATCATGAACGATGAGACATGGTATGTTGTACGTAACACACGTGGCGTAACAGGCTTTGTAGGACCTGGAAGCAAGCCGGTACCGCTTACCGAGGCAGAGATGAAGCCTCTTGGCATCAAGACTGACAATGTTACTATCGACTTTGAGGAAGGCGATACGATCGTCGTTGTTGCGGGCGCTTGGAAGGATACAGTCGGCGCTGTTCAGCGTATCGATTACAACAAGCAGACAGCAACTATCAATGTAGAACTCTTCGGAAGAGAGACACCGGTCGAGATAGGCTTCGAAGAGGTAAGAAGGTTTTATTAAATATCCTAAGCCTGCGAAGCAGGGTTGGGATGGACCCGATTTAAGACCCGATTTTAGGTAACTTTCAGCATAAGCTGATTGAAACAGTGGAAGGGCACCTATAACCCGTACCACAATATATCATTATAGGAGGAGCCAAAGATGGCAAAGAAAGTAGAAGGTTATATCAAATTACAGATTCCTGCCGGCAAAGCTACACCCGCACCGCCGGTTGGTCCTGCTCTTGGTCAGCATGGTGTTAACATTGTTGATTTCACGAAGCAGTTCAATGCAGTAACAGCAGACAAGGGTGACGTTATCATCCCTGTTGTTATCACAGTTTACTCAGACAGAAGTTTTAGTTTCGTAACTAAGACTCCCCCTGCAGCAGTTCTTCTTAAGAAGGCATGCAATATCAAGTCTGGTTCAGGTGTTCCGAACAAGACAAAGGTAGCTACTATCTCAAAGGACAAGCTCAGAGAGATAGCAGAGACAAAGATGCCCGATCTTAACGCTGCATCAATCGAAGCAGCTATGAGCATGATCGCAGGCACAGCACGCAGCATGGGTATCAAAGTAGAAGAATAATACTGATTTAGGAGGTAGCTTATTATGAAACACGGAAAGAAATATAGCGACGCTGCTAAATTAGTAGATCGCGCAAGTTTATATGAAGCAAACGAAGCTATAGGTCTTGTTAAGAAGACAGCAACAGCTAAGTTTGATGAGACAGTTGAAGTTCATATCCGTACAGGATGTGACGGACGTCACGCAGACCAGCAGGTTCGTGGTGCCGTTGTACTTCCCAACGGAACTGGTAAGACTGTAAGAGTTCTGGTTTTTGCCAAGGGCGAAAAGCTCAACGAGGCAGAAGCAGCCGGAGCTGATTTTGTTGGAGGCGACGAGCTCATTCCCAGGATCCAGAACGACGGATGGTTTGATTTCGATGTAGTTGTTGCAACTCCCGACATGATGGGCGTTGTAGGCCGTCTCGGTAAGGTGCTCGGTCCTAAGGGACTCATGCCCAACCCTAAGGCCGGAACAGTTACAATGGATGTAACAAAGGCTGTCCAGGATATCAAAGCCGGTAAGATCGAGTACAGACTCGACAAGGCTAACATCATCCACGTGCCTGTAGGAAAGGCATCTTTCTCTGAGGAGAAGCTTGCTGAGAACTTCAATGCACTTATGGATGCTATACTCAAGGCTAAGCCCAGCGCGCTTAAGGGCCAGTACATCAAGAGCGTTACTCTTGCATGCACAATGGGACCCGGCGTAAAGGTTTCAGTTGCAAAGTACTAATCCAGTCCTTGCAAGCCTCCCGAGAAGCTGGGAGCGTCATAAGACAGTAATGTTTAAGAATTTAAGAATGGGAAGGCGTGGCTTTGGTCACGCCTTTTCTTGTGCTAAGAGTTCATTCAGAGGGATGAATCCCAATCCGTCATACTGGATATGGATGTGCTGTCTGCGTTTGCCGCTTGATTTATCAGGTGCGTCAACGTAGATAGCTTTGATCAGTTCATGAAGAGCATATGAGGTAAGTTCCTCAATACCGATATACCGATATACTGACTTGCTTTCTGAATGAATGTTTCGATATTTTGAATCTGTGTTTCCTGTACTTCAGTTTTCTTTTCAAGGCGAAGAACTTCTTCCTCAAGTTCCTTCTGTTCGGCTTCATAAGTCTGGCTCAGCATTTCGAACCGTTCATCACTGAGTTTTCCGCTGGCGTTACAAATACGACCCTCCAAATTTGGAGGGTCGTTCAATTTAACCAGATTACAGCTTATGATGAATTCTTCAAGATTGCAAAAAAGATAGGTATAACAAACAAAGAAACAAATAAACAGGGCGGTTAGCCCGCACATTACGCAACTAGTAATGTGGATATTGTGGAAAATCTTTGATTATCCATGATATCCACATTTATTTTAATAGCCAGTAGCTTAATGGCTTCAGGTGCTATAGCTCTGTCTACTTATCCTCTAATTTTCTGCCCAAGTTCAAGCTAGGTTTTTTATTTTATTGGGATGTGGGTGCGTCCGCTCCCACGAATAGCGGAAAATAAAAGTGCCGATTTGTTAACAAAAATATTGACATATAAGAAGAAAGTGGTATAGTAAAACAAGTAAAGGGAATTTAACTATTCGACAAATACGCCCCTCCAAATTTGGAGGGGCGTTCAATTGATACATACTTACGCATGTATATTGAATATTTCCGAGGACTGGAATACTTTACTGTATGATAAGTGTTATTGTGTGAAGAATTCTCTAAATGCATGATGGGGGTTTATAAAGATGAAAAGACGATTAATTGAAGGTGCATTGGTATTTGCCGTTGCTTTTATGCTGATTTCATGTGGCAAAGCAGAAGAAAACCAAACTCAGGATGAAACCATAACAGAAAGCGAAACGGAATCCGTTGAGACAATCTTGTTTTCGGATGGATCAGATGATAGTAAGACTAACAATACAGCCTCTTCCGATTCAGAGTCTGAAACAATACCTACCATGAATGAACAGCTTTTGCTGGATATTACAGAAGCGACTGTTAAAGCATCGAATCTGGAGTATATTCCTGGGAGTAATCTGACTATGGATATTATTGTGCAGAATAAGTTGCATGATGAGTCGTTAAATGCAGAAGCTTATATTTCATGGATGTCGATGTATAGCGATTATGAGTCCATGACCACGAAGTATTATCCGGAGACAACAGGCGGAGATATCATCATTAAAGTCGAATTAACTGATGAAGCAATTAATAGCCTGGGTAAAGCCTTTGATCCTTCCACTATCGATATCAGTCTGGCACTATATAAGAATGTAATAGATGAAACGGGGGATGAAGAAGAGGAAAAGACAAAGGAAGTGGAGTTGGTCAACAGCACTTTCCCTGTATATACATCTCTTCATGAGCCGATTTTCAAACCTGAACCTGTATTTAATGAACAGATTCTTGCAGACTCGGAGTTAAAAAAAGTTACATTTACAGGAGAAACAAATGTATCTACATCAGGCTTCCTGTCTGCGAAACTGACTGTCGAAAACAAATCAAGTGAACCTATAACTACAATGGGATATATAGAGAAGGTTAATGGTTATTCCGTAGGAGATTCTATGAGTGCCTATGACTACTCGCGAGATAGAAGGGAGATTACAGTTGCTCCCGGTGAAACTTCTGAATTTATTCTTAATGCCGATATCAGCAGTCTTATTGCTCTCGGAGCAGAATCTATTGGCAGTATGGATATCTGTATAAGTAAGCAAAGCCTTTTGGATACTGAATCTTTTGTACTCGAGTCGGACAGCCCGGTTTCCGATATCGGCCCCATAGATGGAGATGAGACTGTGCTTCATAAAGATGATTCGGTTATCTTGAAAGCTTATACCCAAAAGGATAATCTTATCCTTCTGCTTGATAATTCTACAGATGGCGATTATTATGTGGAATTCAGAGATTTTCAGGCTAACGGATTAGAATTGCAAATGGTCGCATATTCTTTAAAATCCGTTGATACAACTAATATGGGCGGATCGGGGTTTCGGCTGAAAGTGGCAGGACAGTCCCAATATATTCAAGTTATACCATTGGATGAGCTACTATTAGACTATACTACAAGTCCTGAACAGACAGATGGTGATGTTGAACTTGGCTTCAGTATAACAGGAAAAAGCGTTGATCAGGACAGTGTCATGGGTGAGTGGACTACCGAGTTTGAAGAGGATACCAGTATCACTATTGCCAAAGACTTATTGAAATAAGCATGTAATCCCAGAAAAGTTATGAAGAATAAATCATATCCTCTTTATAAAGTAGAGCTAATTACTGATCTGAGAGAAATGCTTGAAGTTAAGCGTAGGGACAGATCATTGGACTTTGCGTTTGTTTTTTTTACGTGATGACATCAGATATGTCAGCTACGGGGTTTTTGCGGATGACAAATACGACCCTCCAAATTTGGATGGTCGTTCAATCAACCAAACGTTCCTACCATTAATGTTGTGGTTGATATGGTTGCCCCCCAACGCAGGATTGCCAAGATAATAGGCGGCGAGGTGGATGTAAAAGCATAAACCATCTCATTATTTTAATAAGAAAAGGAAGTCTGGAAGGTATGTTCCTTTCAGACTTCTTCTTTTTTTGCCAATCCACCGCGACAGTGCTCATTTTGCGTTACTGTCTTATGAACACTGCCGTAAATCGGGAGGCTTTTTTGAATTGTAAGCGATATTTCTTTGTGGTAGTATATAGTTATGCGCTAAGCTTCCATATATTTAGATGAAAAGAGGATATCAGATATGGCTTTGAAACCTATTATGAACGTCATTAAGAATGAGTCTATGGGCAACATGCTTTGCTACAAGGTGCCTTGCGAGGATTTCAATAACGGCTCACAACTTATTGTTGCCGAGTATGAGGAAGCGCTCTTCATGAAGGATGGTATCGTTGAAGAGACGTTTACGGCAGGAAAGTATACGCTGACTACCGAGAATTTCCCGTTTTTGACAACGCTTAAGTCAAATCTTGTCACGGGTGGTGTCAGTGCCTATAACTGCAAGATATACTATATAAGCAAGCAGGACCATCCCGAGAAGAAGTGGGGTACCAGCGAACCTATCAATGTACTTGATCCGTACTGGCAGACATACCTTCACGTTCAGGGCAGAGGAGCATATACGATCAGAGTCAAGGACGGCAAGAAGTTCTTTATAAAGATGGTCGGCGCCAACAGATCTGCAAGCGATGATGATCTTGTTAGAAATTTCAGGACAGCATTCATCCAGAACATCTCTGATGAACTGGCGGCGTATCTGACATCTTCGACAGAAGAGATAATAGTCGTATGCAACAGAAAGAAGCAGTTGGCTGATGCTCTTACCAATACTCTTCAGCCGGTGTTGGACGAATATGGTGTAGAGCTTGTCAACTTCTATATAGAAAATATCGGTGTTGTTGATGACGAGAATCTCAAGTCTATAACTCGAATGAGAAGAGAGAGACAGGAGAGGATGTTCGAGCGTCAGCAGAACATAGAAGATGAACGTATGAAATATGGCCTCAGCAAAGAGAAAGCAGAGGCTGACAGATATGTATCCGGCCAGGCTGCACAGGCTGATTACGAACGTATGAAGATCCGTGATCAGGATGGCAATAACGGCTGGGCAAGACAGGAAGAGGCTGAGATATTAAAGACTATGGCCCGCAATGAAGGTAGCGCGGGAGAATTTGCCGGAGCCGGAATGGGAATAGGCATGGGTCTGGCTATGGGAGGCATCTCAAAATCCCTGATGGGAGATATGTTCCCGGTCGGCAATGCAAACATGGGACTTGCGGATCCGAATCCCTCTCAGGCAGCAGCTGTCAGGATATGTCCCAAGTGCAATGCAACAGTTCCCGAGGGAATGAAGTTTTGCGGATCATGCGGCAGCCTGATTGAGACACCTAAAAAGAAATGTGCCAATTGCGGAGCTGAGATACCCGAAGGCATGAGATTTTGCGGACAGTGCGGTACACCGGTATCTGCGGGACCTAAGATATGCGCCAACTGCGGAGCTGAGATACCTGAAGGCATGAAATTCTGCGGAAGATGCGGAAACAGAGTAGAACAGGGAGAATAAGATGAATAAGAATTATAATATATTGATTTCACTGGTAGTACTTGTAGCGACTGTTGTCTGTATGTTCCTTTTTGCGACTCGTTACAATCTGGTGTTCTGGATCAATCTGGCATTTGCGATAGTTGCAGTCCTGATGGCGTCATTCGTTATTGTTATATTGACAACTCAAAGAAAGCGCTTTTTCGGGATAACGCTTTCGGCGTATGCAGTGACATATCTTGTGATCGCGCTTTTTGCTGCCTTTAAATTTGTTTTCATGCCGGATATACTGGCTAAAAAGGTCGCTCTTGTTCATGTGATCATTCTTGCGGTATTCATCATTGTGATCATACTTGCAAAGGGAGAAGAGGCTTTCATAACCGAGCAGCAGGAGATAAGAGCTACTCAGATCGGCAATTTTAAATATACTCTTACATGCATGAAGAATGCGATGTCAAAGGTTGCTTTTGATGCTCCTTACAAAAAGACTGTGGAACACGCATATGATGCACTCGCTTCAGGTCAGACCGCGAGCAGTCCCGATGTGGAAGATGTGGAGAAATCCATTCTTGAAGCCATAAACAGACTCGATGGAGTACTGGATGCGGGAAACGAAGACGAGATCACATCGGCGTGCAGGGAAATCGAGAAACTTGCAAATGAAAGAAAAGCCAAGCTCGCTGTGAAGGCGAATTTCTAGGAGGATATAAATATGAACAACAATCAACAGCCTATCTGGTTTAATACATGGGTAATAGTCATAGCATTTATCGTATGCTGGCCGGTGGGGATAGTTCTTCTTATCGGAAGAGTCAATTCTTCCAAGCAGAACATGTTTGACGGCAGCACAACAACAAAGGTGTGCTATGTAATAGGCGCTCTGCTAGTGCTTGCGGGTCTGGGATCATTCTCAAACAGCTTTTTTGCCGGACTTTTCTACGTAGCAGGCGGAGCTGCTCTCATATACTACGGGCTTAAGAACAAGAAAAAGGTCGAGAGATACAAAGGATATATCGATCTTGTCGCAAATCAGCAGATACACAGTCTCGATACGATATCGAGCACGATGAATGTATCTTATGACGTTGTCAAGAATGAGATAAGCACACTCATATCAAAGGGAACATTTAGGGGAGCAACGATAAACGAGCTTTCAAGATCTATAGAGATGTCTGCCGTACAGGATCAGCCCACAGCTCAGGGATTTATAAACGGCGTACTGGAAAATGTCGGAGTTTCTTCTTCGAATGTGACAGTAACCGCAACCTGCCCCGGATGCGGAGGGACCATGGCTGCACCGAAAGGCGCGACAGTTGAATGTGACTATTGCGGAAAGATATTTACGGCAAATTAGGAGGCGACATGGATTTTTTTAACAAAGCTAAGGAATCGATAACGAGCGCGGGAAAGGATCTTACTCAGAAAGCGACCGATGCCGGCGGACTGGCAAAGGTTACTCTTAAGCTCAAAGAGCTTGAAAGAGAGTACAATGATCGCCTTAAGACTATGGGAGAGGCTCTGTATACTCAGCATTATGAAGAGATAAAGAGCATGTGTCCCGACATGGTCGAAGCACTTGACAGAAACAGAAAAGAATATGAGCAGGACAGAAAGGAACAGGCGGTACTAAAAGGCATGAGGATCTGTCCCAACTGCGGAGCTGAACAGGATAAGATCGCGGTAAGATGCACTGTCTGCGGTATCAATATGAACGATGCACAGAAAACGATCATGCCAAATACTGAGACATCGGTCGGATTCTGTCCCAAATGCGGAAATAAACTTGTTGCCGGTGCAAAGTTCTGCATGTCATGCGGGACTCAGTTATGATATAGAAACATCAAACATCAAAAAATGCTTGACTTGCTCTTGATATCTATGCTAATATAGGCAAGGTCGCAAAAGACCATGCCGAAGACAGCAGGTAGGACAAAGTCCTCTAACGAAATCGCCTGCCGAGGAGAGTAATACTCATATGATGTATGTTACCCTTCTGCTTTGGCAGGAGGGTTTTTTATAACCCTTCTTAAGCGTAAAATCTAACAGGAGGTAAAGAAAATGGCAAAGGTAGAGATCAAACAGCCTATAGTAGAAGAGATTTCTGAAGCTATCAAGGACGCGCAGTCAGTTGTACTTGTTGACTACCGCGGACTTACGGTTGCTCAGGATACACAGCTTCGTAAAGAGCTTCGTGAAGCCGGAGTTGTCTACAAGGTTTACAAGAACACCATGATGAACTTTGCATTCAAAGGCACAGACTTTGAAGCACTGGCTCCTTTCCTTGAGGGCCCCAGCGCAGCAGCTATCTCAAAGACAGATGCAACAGCACCTGCAAGAGTTATAGCAAAGTTCGCAAAGACTGCTAAGGATCTTGAGATCAAGGCAGGCGTTGTTGAGGGACAGTTCTATGATGCCAAGGGTATGGAAGCTATCGCAAACATCCCCAGCAGAGAAGAGCTTCTTTCAAAACTGCTCGGATCTATCCAGTCACCTATCACAAACTTCGCTCGCTGCATGAACCAGCTTGCTGAAAAAGGCGGTGCAGCAGGAGCAGCACCTGCTGAAGAAGCTAAACAAGAAGCACCTGCAGCAGAAGAAGCAAAGGTAGAAGAAGCAGCACCCGCTGCAGAAGAGACACCCGCTACAGAGGAAGCACCTGCAGCAGAGACAGCCGAAGCAAACGCAGAGGCATAAATTAGATCATTAACTATATGTAGATATTCTACAAACATATGAAAGGAGTCATAACAATGGCAAAGTTATCAACAGCAGAAATCATTGATGCTATCAAAGAGTTAACAGTATTAGAGTTAAATGACCTTGTAAAGGCATGTGAAGAAGAGTTCGGCGTATCTGCAGCAGCAGGCGTTGTAGTTGCAGCAGCAGGTGCTGGCGCAGGCGCAGCAGCAGTTGAAGAGAAGGACGAGTTCGATGTAGAGCTTACAGAAGTAGGTCCTAACAAGGTTAAGGTTATCAAGGTTGTACGTGAAGCTACAGGTCTTGGTCTTAAGGAAGCAAAGGATCTCGTTGATGCAGCTCCCAAGGTTATCAAGGAAGCAGCTGCTAAGGCAGAAGCTGAAGATATCAAGACAAAGCTTGAAGCTGAAGGCGCTAAGGTTACACTTAAGTAATTGCATTATTGATATCACACCGGAAGTCAGTTTTGGCTTCCGGTTTTTATTTTGCAAGTAGAATTAAATGTTTATTAAAAAGATAAAATAGTTCTTGACATCAATTTTGGGTTTGTAGTATTATGGATGATGCACTATTGTGGAATGATATGCGCCAAAGTAGTGTCTAAAATTATAGAACGGGGTGAATTGTCAATGGAAAAGAACAGAATACGTCCTTCTTTAAATACGAAAAAGATGCGTATGAGTTACTCACGTCAGAAAGAAGTTTTGGAGATGCCAAACCTCATTGAAGTTCAGAAAGACTCTTATCAGTGGTTTCTGAAAGAAGGTTTGAAGGAAGTCTTTGACGACATTTCTCCTATTGCAGACTACAGCGGACACCTTAGTCTGGAATTTGTTGACTTTGAACTGTGCGAGGATGATGTTAAGTATTCTATTGAGAAGTGCAAGGAGAGAGATGCCACATATGCAGCTCCCTTAAAGGTTAAAGTGCGCCTTTTCAATAAGGATAAAGATTTCAGCGAACATGAGATATTCATGGGAGATCTTCCGCTGATGACAAAAACAGGTACCTTTGTCATCAATGGTGCGGAACGTGTTATTGTAAGCCAGTTGGTACGTTCACCCGGCATATATTACGATATAGCACACGACAAACTGGGAAAGAAGCTCTATTCCTGTCAGGTAATCCCCAATCGTGGTGCATGGCTCGAGTATGAGACTGATTCAAACGATGTTTTCTACGTACGTGTGGACAGAACAAGAAAGGTTCCGATCACTGTTCTTATCAGAGCACTCGGTATCGGTTCAAACGACGAGATCAGAGAACTGTTCGGCGACGAGCCCAAGATCGAGGCAAGCTTTGGCAAGGATGTTGCCACAAACTACCAGGAAGGTCTCCTTGAATTATATAAGAAGATCCGCCCCGGCGAGCCTTTGAGCGTTGAGAGTGCAGAGAACCTTTTGACACTCATGTTCTTTGACCCCAGACGTTATGATCTTGCAAAGGTCGGACGTTACAAGTTCAACAAGAAGCTGATGCTCAGAAACCGCATCAGAAATCATATCCTTGCAGAGGATGTTGTTGATGTAAACACAGGTGAGATAATCGCCCAGAAGGGAACAAGCGTAACTGCAGAGCTTGCAGATACGATCCAGTTCTCAGCGGTTCCTTACGTATATATACAGACAGAAGAAAAGAACGTAAAGGTTCTTTCAAACATGATGGTTGATATAACCAGCTTTGTAGAGTGTGATCCCAAGGAACTCGGGGTTACCGAACTGGTTTATTATCCTGTGCTCGAAAAGCTCATCGAGGAATTCGGAAGCGATGCTCACGAGCTTGCGATCGCAATACAGAAGAACATTCACGAGCTGATCCCCAAGCACATCACAAAAGAGGATATCTTAGCTTCTATAAACTATAACATCCATCTTGAGTACGGTATCGGAAACAAGGATGATATCGATCATCTTGGAAATAGACGTATCAGAGCGGTAGGCGAGCTTTTACAGAACCAGTACAGGATCGGTTTAAGCAGACTTGAAAGAGTTGTAAGAGAGCGTATGACAACCCACGATTCAGAGGATGTAACGGCTCAGCAGCTCATAAACATAAAGCCCGTACAGGCAGCGGTTAAGGAGTTCTTCGGTTCTTCTCAGCTGTCACAGTTCATGGACCAGAACAACCCGCTTGGCGAACTGACTCACAAGCGTCGTCTTTCAGCTCTCGGTCCCGGCGGTCTTTCAAGAGATCGTGCAGGTTTCGAGGTTCGAGACGTACATTACTCACACTACGGAAGAATGTGTCCTATCGAAACACCTGAAGGTCCCAACATCGGTCTTATCAACTCTCTTGCTTCATATGCAAGGATAAACGAGTACGGATTCGTTGAGGCTCCGTACAGAAAGATAGACAAGTCTGATCCGGAAAATCCCCGTGTAACAGACGAAGTTGTTTACATGACGGCGGATGAGGAAGACAACTACCATGTAGCTCAGGCTAACGAGCAGCTTGATGCGGATGGTCATTTCGTAAGAAATTCGGTTTCAGGACGTTACAAGGATGAGACACAGGAATATCCCAAGGCTATGTTCGATTACATGGACGTATCGCCCAAGATGGTATTCTCTGTTGCTACGGCTCTTATCCCGTTCCTTGAAAACGACGATGCTAACCGTGCCCTGATGGGTTCAAACATGCAGCGTCAGGCAGTTCCGCTCCTTATCACGGAAGCTCCGGTTGTCGGAACAGGCATAGAGAGCAAGGCTGCCGTTGACTCCGGTGTATGTGTTGTTGCCACAAAGCCCGGAACGGTTACATATGTTTCATCAGACAGAGTTGATGTTGCTGCAGACGACGGCGAGAAGATGACATACAAGCTTTCAAAGTTTGCAAGAAGCAACCAGTCAAACTGCTACAATCAGAAGCCCATAGTAGTTAAGGGCGATCATATAGAAGAAGGACAGGTAATAGCTGACGGCCCTTCAACAAGCGAAGGCGAGCTGGCACTCGGAAAGAATCCTCTTATCGGATTCATGACCTGGGAAGGCTACAACTACGAGGATGCCGTTTTACTTAGCGAAAGACTTGTTCAGGATGATGTCTATACATCAGTTCATATTGAAGAATATGAAGCAGAGGCAAGAGATACCAAGCTTGGACCGGAAGAGATCACACGTGATGTTCCCGGTGTCGGCGAGGATGCTCTAAAAGATCTCGATGACAGAGGTATCATCAGGATCGGTGCCGAAGTAAGAGCCGGAGATATCCTTGTAGGAAAGGTAACACCTAAGGGAGAGACCGAGCTTACAGCCGAGGAAAGACTTCTTCGTGCGATCTTTGGCGAGAAGGCAAGAGAAGTAAGAGATACATCGCTTAAGGTTCCTCACGGTGAATATGGTATCGTTGTTGATGCAAAGGTATTCACAAGAGAAAACGGCGATGAGCTTTCACCCGGTGTAAACCAGGCAGTCAGAATATATATAGCACAGAAGAGAAAGATATCAGTCGGTGACAAGATGGCCGGCCGTCACGGTAACAAGGGTGTTGTTTCCCGTGTACTTCCCGTTGAGGATATGCCTTATCTTCCCAACGGACGTCCTCTTGACATAGTACTTAATCCTCTGGGCGTTCCCAGCCGTATGAATATCGGTCAGGTACTTGAGATCCACTTAAGCCTTGCAGCAAAGGCACTGGGATTCAATGTTGCGACACCTGTATTTGACGGTGCAAACGAGAACGACATCATGGATACACTCGATCTTGCAAACGATTACGTAAATCTTCCGTTTGACAATGATGAAGCAAAGGCATGGAAGAGTGCGGGCAAGAATCAGACAGCTGACGGAAAAGACTGGAAGGGCGAGACATTCGTAAGCCTTCACGGCGAAGAGCTTCTCCCCGAGGTAGTTGATTACCTTTCAGAAAACAGAGATCACAGAAACGTATGGAAGGGCATTCCGATAGCAAGAGACGGCAAGGTAAGACTTCGCGACGGACGTACGGGTGAGTATTTCGACAGCCCTGTTACGATAGGTCACATGCATTACCTTAAGCTTCACCATCTGGTAGATGACAAGATCCATGCACGTTCAACCGGTCCTTACTCACTTGTTACACAGCAGCCGCTCGGCGGTAAGGCACAGTTCGGCGGACAGCGTTTCGGTGAAATGGAAGTTTGGGCTCTTGAAGCATATGGAGCATCATATACGCTGCAGGAGATCCTTACTGTTAAATCCGATGACGTTATCGGACGTGTTAAGACATACGAAGCAATAATAAAGGGAGACAACATCCCTGAAGCAGGTATACCTGAATCATTCAAGGTATTGCTGAAAGAGTTGCAGTCACTCGGTCTCGATGTAAGAGTACTTCGCGAGGACAATACTGAGGTTCAGATCATGGAATCTGTTGACTATACGGATACGGATTTCAGATTCCTAAATGACGATCGCAACTTTAACCGCTCCGATGAGGACTTCTCGGCACACGGTTATCAGCAGCAGGAATTTGATGATGAGAGCGGTGAGCTCGTAAACAGTGAATTTGATGAGTTCGAAGGCGATGAAGCCGACGAGTTCGAAGAGAGTTTTGACGAGTAAACCTAAACTGATAAGGAGAGCAAAACAATGCCAGATATGAAACAAGAAGGATACCAGCCGATGACATTTGATGCCATTAAGATTGGTCTCGCTTCACCGGAGAAAATCAGAGAATGGTCAAAGGGCGAGGTTACAAAGCCCGAGACTATCAACTATAGAACTCTTAAGCCTGAGAAGGAAGGATTATTCTGTGAAAGGATCTTCGGACCCTCAAAGGACTGGGAGTGTCACTGCGGTAAATATAAAAAGATCCGCTATAAGGGTGTTATCTGTGACCGCTGCGGAGTTGAGGTCACAAAAGCCAATGTTCGTAGAGAGCGTATGGGACACATCGAGCTTGCTGCCCCGGTATCACACATTTGGTATTTCAAGGGTATCCCCAGCAGAATGGGACTTATTCTTGATCTTTCACCCAGAGTGCTTGAGAAGGTTTTGTACTTCGCAAGCTATATAGTACTCGATCCAGCTGATTCAAAGCTTGAGTACAAGCAGATCCTTTCTGAAAAGGAATACGGCGATGCAAGAGAAGAGTTCGGCAACAAGTTCCGCGTAGGAATGGGCGCCGAGGCGATAAAGGAACTCCTGGAAGCCATCGATCTTGACACAGAGGGTGATGAGTTAAAGGCAGCGCTTAAGGAGGCTACAGGCCAGAAGCGTGCAAAGATAATCAAGAGACTTGAGGTTGTTGAAGCATTCAGAGGATCAGGAAACAAGCCTTCATGGATGATCATGGATGCAATTCCGGTAATCCCTCCGGATCTTCGTCCCATGGTACAGCTTGACGGCGGAAGATTTGCAACAAGCGACCTTAACGATCTTTACAGAAGGATAATCAACAGAAACAACAGATTAAAGAGACTTCTTGAACTGGGAGCACCCGATATCATCGTAAGAAACGAAAAGCGTATGCTCCAGGAAGCTGTTGATGCGCTCATAGATAACGGCAGAAGAGGCAGACCTGTTACAGGTCCCGGCAACAGAGCCCTTAAGTCACTTTCAGACATGCTCAAAGGTAAGGGCGGACGTTTCCGTCAGAACCTGCTTGGTAAGCGTGTAGACTACTCAGGACGTTCCGTTATCGTTGTAGGACCTGAACTTAAGATATACCAGTGCGGTCTTCCCAAGGAGATGGCAATAGAGCTGTTCAAGCCTTTCGTTATGAAGGAGCTTGTAAGCCGCGGTATCTCACAGAATATAAAGAATGCCAAGAAGCTTGTAGAGAGACTCGATACCAGCGTGTGGGATGTGCTTGAAGAGGTCATCGCAGAGCATCCCGTTATGCTAAACCGTGCTCCTACATTGCACAGACTTGGTATCCAGGCATTCGAGCCCATACTTGTAGAGGGTAAGGCTATCAAGCTCCATCCCCTTGTATGTACCGCTTTCAATGCCGACTTCGATGGTGACCAGATGGCTGTACACCTTCCTCTTTCAGTAGAGGCTCAGGCAGAGTGCAGATTCCTTCTTCTGTCACCCAACAACCTTCTTAAGCCTTCAGACGGCGGTCCGGTTGCCGTTCCTTCTCAGGATATGGTACTCGGTATCTACTATCTGACACAGGAAAGAGGTAACAGCGTAGGCGATGTTGAACCTGTTGCAGGCGAAGGAAGATATTACAAGAATCTTAACGAAGCGATACTTGCCTATGAGAACAAGGCATGTACTCTTCATTCAAGAATAAGAGTAAGAGTCACAAAGGTTATAGACGGAGAAGAAGTAACGGACATCGTTGAGTCTACACTCGGAAGATTCATCTTCAACGAGATCCTTCCTCAGGACCTTGGATTTGTAGACAGAACAAAGCCCGAGAACAGACTTAAGCTAGAGGTTGATTTCCACGTAGGAAAGAAGGGTCTTAAGCAGATCCTTGAAAAGGTAATCAACACACACGGAGCGAGCGTTACTGCAGAAGTGCTTGACCATATCAAAGCTATGGGCTACAAGTACTCAACAAGAGCAGCAATGACTGTTTCGATCTCAGATATGACCGTTCCCGCTAAGAAGCAGGAGATGCTTGATGCGGCTCAGGAGACTGTTGACAGGATCGCTAAGAACTACAGAAGAGGTCTTATAACAGAAGAAGAAAGATATCGTGCAGTCGTAGATACATGGAACGAGACTGATGCAGAGCTTACAAAGGTTCTTCTTGACGGTCTTGATAAGTATAACAACATCTTCATGATGGCCGATTCCGGAGCCCGTGGTTCTAACCAGCAGATCAAGCAGCTTGCAGGTATGCGTGGACTTATGGCTGATACAACAGGTAGGACTATCGAACTTCCTATCAAGTCAAACTTCCGTGAAGGTCTTGACGTTCTGGAATACTTCATGTCAGCTCACGGTGCTCGTAAGGGTCTGTCAGATACAGCTCTTCGTACAGCCGACTCAGGTTACCTGACAAGACGTATGGTAGACGTATCACAGGAACTTATAATACGTGAGACAGACTGCTGCGAAGGAAGAGAAGAGCCTTACGGAATGACTGTAAAGGCATTCATGGACGGCAAGGAGACTATCGAGAGCCTTAAGGACAGGATCACAGGAAGATATGCCTGCGATACCATTGAAGATACAGAGGGCAACGTGATCGTTAAGCGCAATCACATGATCACACCTTCACGTGCAGCCAAGATACTTGCAACAGGTGTCGAGGTAAAGAAGAACGGTGAAAAGGTTCCTTATACTGTAGACGGCGAGCTCAGAAAGGATGCAGCTGTTAAGATCAGAACAATCCTTACATGTCATTCAAAGGACGGAATCTGTGCTAAGTGCTACGGCGCTAACATGGCTACAGGCGAAGCTGTTCAGGTCGGCGAGGCAGTAGGTATCATCGCAGCTCAGTCTATCGGTGAACCCGGTACACAGCTTACCATGAGAACATTCCATACCGGTGGTGTTGCCGGTGACGATATCACTCAGGGTCTTCCCAGAGTTGAGGAACTGTTTGAGGCACGTAAGCCGAAGGGCCTTGCTATCATCGCAGAGTTTGGCGGAACTGCTACTATAAAGGATACAAAGAAAAAGCGTGAGATCATCATCACAAACGATGAGACAGGCGAGACAAAGACTTATCTCATTCCTTACGGCTCACGTATAAAGATAATGGACGGCGCTGTCTTGGAGGCAGGTGACGAGCTTACAGAAGGTTCTGTAAATCCTCATGATCTATTAAAGATCAAGGGTATAAGAGCCGCTCAGGACTACATGTTGCGTGAAGTACAGCGTGTTTACAGACTTCAGGGTGTTGATATCGCAGACAAGCATATCGAGGTCATCGTTCGTCAGATGCTTAAGAAAGTCAGAGTTGAAGAAAACGGTGATGCTGATTTCCTTCCCGGAACACTCGTAGATGTGCTTGAGTTTGAGGAGATCAACGAAAAGCTTAAGGCTGAAGGCAAGGAAGAGGCAGTCGGTACCCAGATAATGCTCGGTATCACAAAGGCTGCTCTTGCGACCAACTCATTCCTTTCAGCTGCATCATTCCAGGAGACCACAAAGGTTCTTACTGAAGCAGCGATAAAGGGCAAGGTCGATCCGCTTATCGGACTTAAGGAAAACGTTATCATCGGTAAGCTCATTCCGGCAGGTACCGGCATGAAGCGCTACAGAGATGTAAGACTTTCAACTGATGACAGGATAGCTGCAGCGGTTGAAGCGAAGAAGGCACTCGAAGCTGCCATCGAGCAGAGCGAGGCACTTGAAGCCGATGAGGACATCGATGATGTAGTCGATGAAGAATTAGAGGTTAGTGAAACCGAAGAAGTTTAATAAATAATTAGGCCCCTGTTCAGTGAACAGGGGCTGCTTCTTTTATTAGGTATCTATTTCATCACATTTATTGAAAAATCAAGCTTGGGCTCAGATGTGTGTATCAGCTTCCATGAGCTTATGTCATAGAACGTATCTTCATCAGACTTTGGATAATTGGGTATAACTATTACTTCAAGTCCCTGATACTCTGTCACCGGGATTATCATCTCAAGATCAAGATCTTCACATGCTTTAAGATATGCGGCTTCATCATCAGAAGCCTTATATATGTCTATAAGCTTCTTATCAAGATCGGCCAGTCTTTCATTAGCCTCATTGCATGCATCGTAGTATGAAACATTTTTCTCTACTGTCTTATCCGTAAGCTTCTTGTCTGAAAGCGCAGATGAAAGAGAAAGGACGGCAAACGAAACAAGGCTTAAGACTACGAATATCAGCAAAAGAGACGATGTTCCGAGATTTAGATTAACATGATTTGTCTTAGCGGACATCCTTAAGCTGCCTCCTTTCATACTTTAAAAGGTCCTGCGTGAGAAATACGGATTTCTTTTCGGGATCGGTTATAGAGATATGAACCTTGAAATACCCGTTTGAATAGTCCGTCTTTGCACTTACGCAGTAGGAAGCGCTTGATCGTTCGCAGACCTTTAATGTATCGTCATAGTAAAGGGTCGAATCATTCATTATAAAGTCAGATCGATAGAACGTCTCGCTGTAGTTTGTGAGCAGTACGGAAGCATGAGAGGTATTCTCGCTTAGAACGTTGGTGTTATGGGCACCGACAAAGAGCGAGAGACATACTGCTCCCGTGATTGCAAAAAACAGCAATGCGATCAGTAATTCCATTAAAAACAGTCCTGCTTTAGATTTCTGCATATCCTACCCTGTCATTCCTTAAGATCATCACATTTTGACGTGATATTTACTGTCATTGTCGAATCGTACATATCCGTTATCGTATATGTAAAGAGTCCGTTATCTATAACACTGATATCAAATGAATTGATCGGAAGAAGCTTTTTTCCGGCCTTCGGGCTTAATTGGCTCTCTGACTTGGCATACAGTTCCTTTAGATATCCGTCATCCATATATATGTATGTATAGTATTTAACGTCATTATAGTAGCTTGTTATCCTGAAGGCATCCGATGAGCCGAAGCTTGAAAGCTCTATGGCGCCGCTGTCATCGTTCTGTCTGATCTTTTCGTTTATATATGCGACAGAAGTCGATATGTTGAAATGCTCTTCATAGTTGTTTATGGTCTTCTGATAGATATTTGCACCGAATGCTATGAGCAGCATCGAGCAGATGGCAAATACCGCAAACAATGTCAGAACAAAGAGGGTATCGACGATATGTCTGTTTTCGATATGCTTTCTCATCGCTTCTCCCCCTTCTTTATAATCGTATAGTTAGGGTATATGTTGTTGCCCACGGGCTGATAGTCCACTATGTAGGCAGACTTGTCGTAGGTAAGGCCGTAGTGCTCTTCCATGTATTCAAGAGACGGCGGATAAAAGCCCTCAAGGGCATAGCAGTGCATGATGTCTCTTTCCATGGCGCTGTTTAAAGCCTGCTCCTGACGGTCGCCGTTTGAGCTTTTCATGATCGATACACCCATCATGAATACGAGCATTAAAACAAAGAACACCAAAATGGCTACATATATTGACTTGAATTTGAATCTTTTCTTCTTGTTAAAACGACTCATTTATTATCAACCCAGTCCTGACATGATACCCATAAGAGGAAGTATTACTGACAACAGTATCAGACCCACTACAAACGAAAGCGAGATAACCAGCGTAGGCTCGATGACACTTATGAAGTTATTAAGTCTTCTGTCCGTATCCTCTTCATAATATGTTGCGATCTTATCAAGTACTATATCTACGTTTCCTGATTTTACTCCGACAAAGATCATCCTTGAATACAGATGATTGAATATCTCTGCAAGGTTGAGTGCTTCGGAGAAGTTGTTTCCGTCAACGATGAATGCTTTGAGCTTTTCGATCTGATCGCGCACTCCCTTGTGCTCGACAAGCTCGTCAACCAGATCTATAGCCGTATATATCTTCATTCCGCTTGAGAGAGTAAGAGACATTCCTCTTGCGAAGCGTCCGTATGCTATGTCACGCTGGAAGGCCTTTGTGGGAGGAAAGATCATAAGGAATGAATTCCAGATCTTCTTTCCTTCTTTTGTCTTCATCATTATAAATACCAGCACGAATATGCCTGCAAGGGCTATGATGAACGAGAACGAGTATCTCTGGATGTTTTGTCCGAGATTTAAGAGCGTAGCGGCAAAACCGCTCATCTGAGTACCGAGCTGTCCGAATACCTGATCAAACAGAGGCAAGACCCTTGTTACGAGTATGAGTATGATAAAGAGCATCATTATTATCATGACTACGGGATAGGTTACGGCACTCCTTAGATTCTCCGAGATATATTCCTCATGCTCGTAGTAGTGGCACAGCGCCACGAGCACATCATCGAGCTGACCGGTCTCCTCGCCGAGCGCTATCATGTTTATTACGTAGTTTGGAAAGTATTCGCTGCTCTTTACACAGGTTGAAAAGGGCTCGCCTAAACGGCTGTACTTTAAGAGCTCTTCAAGCACTGCTCTAGTCGCTTCATCCTTTGTATCCGTAAGCATCAGCTCTAATCCATCCTTTGGCGTGATGCCCGCCTTGATGATCATGGCCATCTGATCGCAGAATGAAGCTATCTCCTGTTTGCTCAACTGTTTTTTTGATCTGTTCTGTTTCATAATCGCTCTTCCACTCTTCTTTAATGTGATCAATACATAAACTTTACAACATAATTATCGCCTTCACCGATGAATGTCTTTAGCTTATCCTCAGACATATTTGCGGCAAAGGTGGGATCCATAAGCTCCCAGTTCTTTCCGTCAAACTCTATTATACCATTTACCCAGCCTACATCCTTTATATAAGTTGAGATCCATGCATGATAGGCATCCCCGGCATATCCGATCTCGAGTCTTGTAGGTATCCCCTGGCTTCTTAGCATAGATGCCATGAGGGAGGCATAGTCAAAGCATATGCCTTTCTTGATGTTTAAGATGTTGTCTACATCGGGGATATATGTCGATTCGACGTTTTCCGCCTTGTCATAGTCATAGACTATGTTGTTTATAACATAATTATATACATATGAAATGACATCGGTATCATTGTTCGCGGGATATACAAGCTCGCTCGCAAGCTTTACTGCCTGTGTGTTCTCGTCAAACTTGACATACTGATTAGGATACAGATAGGGCGTGAACTCATCTATGGCATCTACCGTCATGTCATCGCAGAAAAGTACCGAATAGTCGTTTCCGCTGATCAGTTCATACACGCCCACGTTATATGTTCCGCCTCCTCCTGTAAGAGGAAAGGTATCGCAAACGTTCTTGGTTAGATCGTATGTGTAAGCCACTCCCTCGGGAGTCGTTATTATCATCCTGGTACGCTCGGCATCTCCCGTATAGGTAACGCATATATATCCCTGGTCCGCATGGGAGTAGTCTATCGTGACCGTTTCTTCTCCCATGGTAAGAGTCCCGTCCGCAAGAGGAGTAAGACACACGCTCTTGTTGTCGCGGCTTCCCTTTACATTCGCATCCGCGGGAACGGATGTATCTTCAATATTTGCGTTTGCTTCCGTTCCCGGGTTACCGGTTGAAGGCGCAACTGAAGAATCCCCTCCGCTTGAGCATGCGCTAAGGGAGAGGGCAAGACACAGTATGCACGTTGTTGATAGTAACCTCTTTTTCATATGTAAGAACTGCCAAAACACAAATATCTGTTACACTTGATATTTTATAATATTATAAACATTTATGGGACAAAATGGAAGATGATTACAATAGTGATTATTAGTACTAAAGTACCATAAAACGATCCTAAAGTTTGTGCAACTTGACATTGAATATAATCTTAAGAAATGTTAAGATTCTTGCAAAATAATACGATAATTATAGTAGATAGAAAGAATAGCCTCACAAGGCAGAAAGGTGAAGTGAAGGATATGAAAAAGAAAAAAGTCGATAAAATCTTAAAAGGCGTAGTTACTGCCGGTGTAGCACTTGGCGGTGCAAGCTATATGACTGAAGCTGATATGGTATATGCTGCTGAACTCGGTGAACAGGGTGATGAGACAAACATTGAAAAAGACCTGGAGGAGATAGTTAAAGAAGAAGACGAGATCCCTGTAGCAACAGAAGAAACTCCTGAAGTTGAGGAGTCCGCCGAGGGAAATGCGCCTGCAGAAGAAGATACATCTGAAGGAAACGCTAATGAAGAAGATGCACCTGAAGGAAACTCTAATGAAGAAGATGCACCTGAAGGAAACGCTAATGAAGAAGATGCATCTGAAGGAAATGCTAATGAAGAAGATACACCCGCAGACGAAAACGAAAACGAATCTGAGGAAAACAATGATGATGATCTTCCACCTGCAGCACCTGGCGCAAGGATGTTGATGAGATCAGCACCGCCTGCATCACTCGAGGAGCCTCCGGCAGATGTAGAACCAAGTGCGAGCCAGGAAGCATACCAAAACGAGTTGACTAACCTCATCGAAGATCATGACAAGATTCAGGGCAATAACCATAACCCTTCGTGGGAGGAGCTGAGAGAATATGTAAAACAGTATGTTATTACCGACCTTACTGCAAAGGGAGCTACCAACATAGAAGTATCTAAATGGAACAACAATAGCGGTACAGGTAATAATCACTGGACATTCACATATATTGACAAGGACGGAGTTCTCTGTACTGAACATTACGGTTATAACGCTCTTGATAACGACGGAAAAGAAAGCAAGCATATACAAATGCTAAGCATGAGCCCTGTGGTTGATGAACTGAAAGGAAAGCTTACATTTGGTAAAAATAATGGTGCTGGAGAAAGTAAATGGACAGAAGTTGATTTTAATAACATGGATTCGGGCGAACTTGCATTTGATACCAGTGTTATAGATGAAGCAGCAAAAGAAACGATCGATGAAGAGACATTAGCTTTTAAGCAGGCGATAATAGATATAAGTGAGGCACAGCGTGTTGCAACAAAATCAGTTAAGTGGGAAAACTGGAGACCCATAATAATCGCTTATGCAAAAGCTGATATCATGGCTAAAGGCGGAACCGTAACCCAAATAGGAGAATGGAGCAAAGATAGAACCGTTCAGGAGCATTATGTAGAGTTAAAATATACTGATTTAGAAGGAAAAGAACAGAGCAGATATTTTGACTATGTTGCTTTGGATGCAGATGGCAATTGGGATTACAATAATGTTTCCGGAAGAGCAGTAATTGTTGAAAAACAAGCTAAAGTTGTTGATGGCAAAGTTGAGGTTGATAGCAAGAATCGCGTTATATTCGAGGCGGCAGATGAGAATGCGCCAGATAAACAGAGCGGTTGCTTAAAGGGAACAGTTATCGCTGAATTCTCCATATTTACTAACAGCCTCTTAAGAAGTACTGTTGAAAAGCTAAATGAGATAAGAGAAGAAACTAAAAACGCTCCGACAACAGGCGGAAATGAAGACGACGGTCAGAGCGGAAACGAGAATAACGACGGTCAGGGCGGAAACGAGAATAACGACGGTCAGGGCGGAAACGAGAACAACGATGGCCAGGGTGGAAATGAGAACGACGGAACAACACCCGGAACAGGTGGAACCGAAGACGACGGAACAACACCCGGAACAGGTGGAACCGAAGACGACGGAACAACACCCGGAACAGGTGGAACCGAAGACGACGGAACAACACCCGGAACAGGTGGAAATGAAGATGACGGAACAACACCCGGAACAGGTGGAACCGAGGACGGCGGAACCACACCCGCAACTGGTGGAAACGAGAACAATGGCGGAACAACTGGAGGAACAACAGACAGTCCTGCTACAGAAGATACAACTCCCGGAAGCGGAGCACCGGATGCAGCTGAACCTCAGACACCTCCACCGGCAGCATCATCTGCAGATAATGCAGGAACAACACCTGCACAGGAAACACCTGCTGAAGATAGCGTAACAACACAGAATGTTAACGAGCAGACAACTGCAGCAGCATCTCAGACACAGACAGTTAATACAGTAGCTGGAAATGCAGAGCAGACAACTGAGACACAGACAACACAGGCAACACAGACATCTCAGTCATCAGTTGAGATTGGCAATGAAACAGTACCGCTTACTGTAGGAGCTAGCGAAGATGATACACAGGATGTTGTCAATATCGGTGAGACGGACGTTGCGAAAGCTGCTATGATCGGTATTCCTGAAGCACCCGCAGCAGCAGGCGGCTTGTGGTCATGGATACTCGGAGTTATCGCATTCATTTCCGGTAAGACGGCAAAGGATAAGAAAAACGAGAAAGGTGTATTTGCAGAGAAAGATAAGGATAAGAAATAATAATTCTGCAAAGCAAAATTAAATAGTAATTTATGCTATAATAGTAGTGGCTGTTTTAAACAGTCACTACTATCTTTTTTAGGAGTTTTAAGTGAAGAAAAAGGGAAGAAGCTATCTGTTCTTATCCAAGTTAATATTCACGTTCATGATAATAGCAGTTTACTGCGTAGGCAGAAGCATCCCGCTCTACGGGATAGATATGTCCATGTATGAAGGAGAACTTGATGCAGGAATGATCCTTGAGCAGTCTGTCGGAGGCGATATATACAAATGCTCAGTACTGACTCTGGGAATATCGCCTTATATGATATCGAGCATCCTGGTACAGATAATAAACGCGTGCAGATCATCAGACAGCAAGGCAAAGACTTCCGCAAAGAAGATGAACAGGCTCACACTTGTTATGATGCTTCTTTTATCTGTTATCATGGCAGTTCTAAGACTTGACGAGCTAAAGTTTTATCCGCAGTATATAAATTCTCTGACTATGGTCACAGCTGTAGCGGAGATGGTCGCAGGAGCGTTCATAATACTCTGGCTTTCCGTAAGGAACAAGTACTACGGAATAGGCGGACAGACAGTATTTATCTTTATAAATATCCTTGATGGGATCATCACGACTTTAAGAAGTGCATCAAGGCAGGAGATAATGACTCCCTTTATAGTGTCGCTCATTATCGCACTTGTCATGCTGTTTATGGAAAACTGTGAGAAGAGGATACCCGTACAGAGGATATCGATCCACTCTATCTATGCGGACAAGAACTATCAGGCAATAAAGTTCAACCCTGTCGGAGTCATGCCTATAATGTTCGCATCCGCTGCATTCATGCTGCCCAAGATGGTCATAAACGTCCTTTGCAGGGATTTTCCCGAGAATGCAACGCTAGCGCTGATAAATGAGGATATGACATTGGATAATGCGCTTGGAATAAGCGTGTATATATGTATACTGTTTTTGCTCAACATCATATTTTCATATCTTTTGATAAATCCCAAGGACATGACGGAACAGTTTCTAAAGAGCGGAGACAGTCTAGCAGGGATACACCCGGGAGACGATACGAAAAAGTATCTTAAAAGACATATTTTCCAGATATGCCTTTTCAGTTCATTTGTCATGGGTGGATGCGTGCTGATCTCACTTATACTTCAGATGAGAGGCATCATGTCATCAACACTTGCAATGCTGCCGACTTCATTCATGATCCTGATGGGTCTGTGGAGCAATCTTTATAACGAGTCGGAAGCAGTGATACATACCGATTCCTACAGGACATTCATTTAATAACGGAGTTTTAAATGCTTTATCTTATACCTGCATGGTACAAACTTAATACATGGAGCGAGTCAGAACAGTGCTGGTATGTCAGAAGAGAGAAGTCCGAGTATGACGATACCGTAAAACAGGTACAGCTCTTTCACAGGAACCGTGTCTGGGCCTACAGAATAATCGTACTCAGTCACGTCCCGAATTTCAGACACTTCCTGCACAGACAGAGTATCTTCAGGGCCAGATACTGGTCATGCTTTGATGCGATGTGCGAGATCACAAAAAGAAAGATGCGAGTCTTTTCCTTTAAGGATATCAAATGGCCTGAGGGAGTTGAATTCGAGTATACACCGTTTGCCATAGTCGCATACCTTGACGGCTCAAAGATAGCCCAGGTGGAACTGGGTGAAGACGGAAACATGATTCGAATCGATATGTTTTCGGAAGGCGAGCTGATAAGAAGAAACATATATGATGACAGAGGTTTTGTCTCATGCTCGGAAGTATACAGAGAAGGACGTCTTTACTACACAGACTATCTGATGGAAAGCGGCATATGGAAATTCAGACAGTTTGCGGGTGACGGACATGTCGAGATTAATCCAAAGGATCCGTATTTTCTTCTTCTTTACAGAGGAAAGGAATACAGACTTAAATATGAAAAGTTAAGATATGATGATATCGAGAATGTAATAAGCGAAGTCTTTTCTGAATATATTGATCTGACAGATGATGAGGATATCTTCTGCATAGCGATGCATGACAGACACATGAATGTCATAGATGACGGCCTTGTCGGCAAAAAGCTTGTCCTTTCGTTTTTCGGAGACAGGATTGATCTGCAGGGAGAGCAGCTTAAGAACATGCTTTTCAGAGCAGACTATATCGTTGCAGATTCTCCGATGCTCGCAAGAAACATCAAGCTGTTTGCGGGAAGCGATATGGAAAATATCACCGATATAAGCCCGTATGATTCAAGAACGGATTTCGGCGTGAGCCAGCAGATGTCTGTTCAGAAGATTCTCGTGCCTGTCGATGAGCTTGACGATGAAGTGTTTACAAAAGTGATACAGGTTTTAGGACAGTATCTTTCGGAGAATGACAAGGCTCAGATACATCTGTTTACCAGAGAGGCAGCTTACGATATAAAGAGCAGCCTGCTTAAAAAGACCAGGAAGGTATTAAGAAACAGCGGAATGGATGACCGCATGGCTGCTGATGAAACGATGGACACATCTGCCGAAAACGATATCGACAGCATTGATATGGTACCTGTCAGGTTCATTGTGGACCAGTGTGTCGATGAACTGTCCGTATCACGCTGCATACGTGAACAGAGGATACTTGTTGATGTGAGTGAAAAGCCTGAATACTATGTTCAGATAGCAGCTATAAGTACCGGCATACCGCAGATCGTCATGACAAAGAATCAGTATGTTGAAGACGGCGAGAACGGAAGGATCCTAAAGCACTATGATGAGATAACAAAAGCGCTCAGATTCTATCTGGACAGTCTGGCTAACTGGAACGAGGCTATGATCTGTTCCTATGAGATGGGAAAGAGATTCTCAACAGGCATACTGCTCGATAAATGGAAAGAGGTTATTAAAAGCGTTGGATGAGATAAGGGTATTAACCGTATCAAATGAAGACTGGAATGAAAAGTACAGAATCCCCGAATACGTAAGTCTCAGTATGTTAACTGACGAAGTTATGAAAGAGGAGTCTGATTATGATGCTGTCTTTGTGAGCAGAGTGCCTTCTGTTGAGGAAACGGAGTATCTAAAAAGGGTTGTAAGAGCCTACACGCTCTTTATCATAGACAGTACCGAGCTCTCGTTTACCGTAAAAGAACTGTTTCGCATGAGAAAGGGCCTGTTCTTCCCTGAACTGGGTGTACAGGGATTCTTTGATCATGAGATCAGAAACTTCCACCAGATGAACCGCGGAGAGAAGATAAATCCTCAGAACTTCATCGTTTCCACGGGATTTAGCGGAAATGTCACATGGAAGGGCTACAGCGAGGTCGAACTTGACGGTGATTTTGGCGACCAGTATCATCAGATAGCCTACTGGAAGAATACGATACCGATAAGCAAAGGCCAGAGCCTGGATATGTTTTTGGAGTTTACGAAGAGCGACGATGTGATGCTGATCCTCTCAGTCACTCAGTACAGGGCAGGCCAGGTGGCTCAGTTTGAACAGCGCTGGGATTTTGACAAGGAAAGACTAAAGGAGGTCTTCTGCATAGATAATCTTAATGCCAACGGAAATCTCTTTATAAGCCTTAAGGCAAAGGGACAAGGAAAGATATCGATAAAAGGACTTCACTCAAGAAGTTCTAGAAGAGGATACGGATTCTTTATACCCGGAGGAGAGATCTATAAGACTTCATCGGGAGAAGAGGTCTTCTGCTATTTTGAACCGGGTGACATGAAGCCGCCGCTTAATGTCTACTTTGCGGGATACAAGAAAAGAGAAGGATTTGAAGGCTACAACCTTATGAGGAAACTGGGATGCCCGTTCCTTCTTTTGTCGGAGAGCCGTCTTGAAGGCGGATGCTTCTATATGGGTGATAAGGAGTATGAGGATCTTGTAAAGAAGATAATAAGAAAATATATGGACGAGCTTGAATTTGAAGGAAATGACGTTATCCTTTCGGGAATGAGTATGGGAACTACGGGGGCTCTGTATTACAGCCCCGATATAAGACCCAAGGCTATCATTATCGGAAAGCCGCTTGCGAGCATAGGAGATGTTGCAACAGCAGAGCTTTACTACAGACCGGGCGGATTTCCCACATCACTGGATGCTCTTTATCATATCGCGGGAGATACCGATGAAGAAGCCGTTAAAAGACTTAATGACAAGCTGTGGGATAAGTTTTCAGCGGCCGATTACTCCGATACGGTATTTGTCATATCCTATATGATAGAGGATGACTATGACAGGTATGCTCACGACAGGCTGATAGAACATCTGAATTCTGCAGGTGCAAAGGTATACAGCAGAGGCCTTCACGGAAGACACAAGGACAATACTTCGGGAATTGTTTACTGGTTTGCGGAAAGATACAAACAGATAATAAGAGACGAATTTACGAGAACAGTTGTATGAGTGATATTACTTACGGCGAAAAATGGACCGTTTACTGGTCCGACTATATGAGCGATGCTTACATATACGGCTCTGAGGTCATCTTTCATTCGAATGATGATGTCGAGCTTAAGAACAACCTCATGCCTGCGGGATCTGTCATCAAGTCCTGGTATTCAAAGACCAATTATCAGATGCAGAGGATAGAACCCACCCTCCCTATAATAGACGGAGAAGGCGAGTATGAGCTGAGTGTAAATATGGAGACTGACATAGATGAGGGAGTGCTTGTCAGGATGATCTTTTTTGACAGATATCAGGAAGAGATAGGTCAGATGATATTCAGAGAAGAGACAAGCATCTTTAAATGCCCGATGGCAACATACAGCTACTGTCTGCAGCTCATTGCGGGCGGATCGAGATATGTGAGATTTCACAGTGCGGTTATAAGGGAAGTCATTCATGAGTCAGAGAGCGAATATAAGGAAAATTAACTATCTGCTTAAAAAAGTGAATATGTTAGCCGATAAGATGAAGGCTCTTTCTGACGATGAGCTTAAAGATCTGACTCCTGAGTTCAGAGAAAGGCTAAATAACGGAGAAAAGCTCGATGCACTCCTGCCTGAGGCGTTTGCCGCCATGCGTGAAGCTGACAGGAGAGTGCTCGGCCTGTTTCCTTATGATGTGCAGGTGATGGGAGGCATAGGCCTTCACCTAGGCATGCTCTGCGAGATGAATACGGGCGAAGGAAAGACTCTTACTGCTACCATGCCCCTATATCTTAATTCCATCCAGGGAAAGGGAGCGATCCTAGTTACTACCAATTCCTATCTTGCTCTTCGTGACTGTGAAGAGATGGGACCGGTATATCGCTTCATGGGCCTTAGCGTGGCATGTGCGGTAACGGAGCATGAAGATGAAAAACTGACAAATGCGCAGAAGAAAAAGATATATGACTGCGACATAGTATATACGACAAATTCAAGCCTTGGATTTGACTATCTTTTCAACAACCTCGTTAAGAGTGTTGAAGACAGATTCATGAACAGATACAACTATGTCATCGTTGACGAGGCCGATGCCGTGCTTTTGGATGCGGCTCAGATGCCGCTTATAATAGCCGGTTCTCCCCGTGTCCAGTCAAATATGTATAAGAGCGCCGATTTCTTCGTAAGGACTCTAAAGGAAGAGGAAGACTATATAAAGGAAGAGAACAAGGTCTGGCTCACTGAAAAAGGGATAGAGAGAGCAGAGAAGTTCTTCAGGATAGGAAGCCTGTATGATGAGAAATGGTTTGAGATAAACAGAGCTGTAAACCTTTCACTTAAGGCCCATGTCCTTTTGATAGCAGGAAAGGACTATGTTGTGAGCGACAAGGGAGAGGTGGTGCTCCTGGATGCCGGTTCGGGAAGGATGATGCCGGGCGTAAAGCTCAAAGGCGGAATACATCAGGCGATAGAAGTAAAGGAAGGCATAAATCCGAGCCAGGAGACAAGATCGGTTGCATCGGTGACCTATCCGAATCTTTTCAGCATCTTTGACAAGCTTGCGGGAATGAGCGGGACCATATCCGATACTAAAGATGAGATAAGATCCATATACGGGCTCGATACCGTCGTGATACCTACAAACAATCCTGTAATAAGAAAGGATATGCACGACGAATACTACACGAACAAGGAAGAGCAGTTTGCGGATGCGATCAATGAGGCTCTTACCGCACATGACACAGGCCAGCCCGTGCTCATAGTTGTCGGTACCATGAAAGAGACCGAGTATGTATCCGACAGACTGATAAAGGCAAAGGTCCCTCACAACGTGCTAAACGCAAACAATGCATTCTGGGAGGCGGCCATAATAAAGGAAGCGGGCATAAAGGGAGCTGTCACTGTCGCGACATCAATGGCGGGCAGAGGCACCGACATCAAGCTCGGACCCGGCGTAAAGGCTCTCGGCGGTCTTCATGTAATAGGGATAGGAAGAATGGCCAATGTCAGACTAGAGCGTCAGGCAAGAGGAAGAGCGGGACGTCAGGGCGATCCCGGCTTTTCAAGATTCTTTGTATCTTTGGAAGACGAGGTCGTTATAAACGCGCTGCCCGATGACGAGCTTGAAAAGTTCATCACCGGTAAAAAGAGGATAGGAAAGAGAGCTTTAAAGAACATGATCGACGGAGCTCAGAAGCTTACCGAGGAAAATGCCGAGACAACCAGGAGAAGATATGCCGATTATGACAAGATATTAAAAAAGCAGAGGCTGTTAATCTATTCAACAAGAAACAATCTTTTAGACGGAGCTCATGTCAACGAGGACATGTTCTTAAGCATAGCAAAGGAAGTTATAAAGAAGTATCTTAAGGAGAATAAAAAGCCCGACAGAAGAGAGATAAACAGATATATACTCGATAACATCTCATATCAGCTCGACGATGATGCAAAAGAAAGCATGTTCAAGCATGAAAAGATGATATATGAATATCTGATAGACAAGGTAAAGATCAATCTCGAGAATAAAAAGCAGATGTTTGAAAGCGAGGAGAGATTTAATGAATTCATAAGAAGATCGACTCTTACTTCCATAGATAATGAATGGGTCGAGGAAGTCGATTATCTGGGCCAGCTTCAAAATGCCGTGACCGGAAGGAGCACCGCACAGCGAAATCCCGTATTCGAATATCAGAACGATGCCCTCGAATCATACAGACGCATGGAGGACAATGTCTATAAGAACATCATGAGAAATGTGCTGCTAAGTACGGTCACATTTGACACAAGCGGCAAAATGAATGTTACCTACCCATAATTTGGCAATATTGCATTGACAAAAGCGTGCACTTGGTTATATACTAACTGAGTGTGCGCTTTTTAGCGTTTATTTTAGTGCGCACATTGTACAAAATTTGAAAACAGGAGGTGAAATCAGAATGCCAACATTTAACCAGTTAGTAAGAAAAGGACGTAAAGCACAGGCTAAGAAGTCTACAGCACCTGCTTTGCTCAGAACTTACAACTCTCTGCACAAGAAGGCGGTTGAGTCTAACTCTCCCCAGAAGAGAGGCGTTTGTACTGCAGTTAAGACAGCTACGCCCAAGAAGCCTAACTCAGCTTTAAGAAAGATTGCCAGAGTTCGTCTTTCAAACGGTATGGAAGTTACAAGCTACATCCCCGGCGAAGGTCACAATCTTCAGGAGCACAGTGTTGTACTTATCCGTGGCGGAAGAGTAAAAGACCTTCCCGGTACACGTTACCACATCATCCGCGGAACACTTGATACAGCCGGCGTTGCAAATCGTAAGCAGGCTCGTTCAAAGTACGGCGCAAAGAGACCCAAGGCTGGTAAGTAATTACCGAATTGTTTGTTAAGTACCACAATAAAGAACTAATTAAGTGTTGCATTTTGCTTTTACCGTAAGATACGACACGGACATAAGTTGGTGAACCTTCTTATATAGAAGGGTCAGACATGTGAGTACCGATGAATTAATTTTAATGATTAAGGAGGGAAGAATCGTGCCACGTAAAGGACATATTCAGAAAAGAGATGTTTTAGCAGATCCCTTATACGACAACAAGGTAGTTACTAAGCTTATCAACAACATCATGTTAGATGGTAAGAGAGGCGTAGCTCAGAAGATCGTATATGGCGCATTTGCCAGAGTAGAAGAGAAGGCTGGAAAGCCCGCTCTTGAAGTATTCGAAGAGGCTATGAACAACATCATGCCTGTTCTTGAAGTTAAGGCAAGACGTATCGGTGGTGCCACATATCAGGTACCGATCGAGGTAAGACCCGACAGACGTCAGGCTCTCGGACTTCGCTGGTTGACAATGTTTTCACGCAAGCGTGGAGAGAAGACCATGGAAGAGAGACTTGCCAATGAGATCCTCGATGCAGCTAACAACACAGGTTCAGCTGTAAAGAGAAAAGAAGATATGCACAAGATGGCAGAAGCAAACAAGGCTTTTGCTCATTATCGTTTCTAGTGTGCAGGTTATAGGAGGAAAATACCTTGGCTGGAAGAGAATATCCATTAGAGAGAACCAGAAATATCGGTATTATGGCTCACATCGATGCGGGTAAGACAACTCTTACAGAACGTATCTTGTACTATACCGGTGTTAACTACAAGATCGGTGATACTCACGAAGGTACTGCTACCATGGACTGGATGGAACAGGAGCAGGAAAGAGGTATCACTATCACATCAGCCGCTACAACATGCCACTGGACATTACAGGACCACGCAAAGGCTAAGCCCGGCGCTCTTGAGCATCGTATCAACATCATTGATACTCCCGGACACGTAGACTTCACTGTTGAAGTTGAGCGTTCACTCAGAGTACTTGACGGCGCAGTCGGTGTATTCTGTGCAAAGGGCGGTGTTGAGCCGCAGTCAGAAAATGTATGGCGTCAGGCTGATACATACAACGTTCCGAGAATGGCATTCATCAACAAGATGGACATTCTTGGCGCAAACTTCTACGGAGCTGTAGAGCAGATCCGTACAAGACTTGGTAAAAACGCAATCTGTCTTCAGCTGCCTATCGGCAAGGAAGACGAATTCAAGGGTATCATCGATCTGTTTGAGATGGAAGCTTACATCTTTAACGATGACAAGGGAGATGATATCACTATCTGCGAGATTCCCGATGATATGAAGGATGAGGCAGAATTATATCGTACAGAGCTTATTGAAAAGATCTGCGAACTTGATGATGATCTTATGATGATGTATCTCGAGGGTGAAGAGCCTTCGGTTGAAGATCTTAAGAAGGCTTTAAGAAAAGCAACCTGCGAATGTCGTGCAATACCCGTTTGCTGCGGTAGCGCATACAGGAACAAGGGTGTTCAGAAGCTTCTTGATGCAGTACTTGAGTACATGCCCGCTCCTACAGACATACCCAATATCAAGGGCGTTGACCTTGAGGGTAACGAAGTAGAGAGAAAGTCTTCAGATGAAGAGCCTTTCGCAGCTCTGGCATTCAAGATCATGGCAGATCCTTTCGTAGGAAAGCTTGCATTCTTCAGAGTTTATTCCGGAACGCTCAATTCAGGTTCATATGTACTTAATGCTACAAAGGACAAGAAGGAGCGTGTAGGACGTATACTTCAGATGCATGCCAACCACAGACAGGAGCTTGACAAGGTTTATTCAGGCGATATCGCTGCAGCTGTCGGATTCAAGATAACTGGTACAGGTGATACGATCTGTGATGAACAGCATCCCGTAATACTTGAGTCTATGGAGTTCCCCGAGCCCGTTATCGAGCTTGCTATCGAGCCCAAGACTAAGGCAGGACAGGGCAAGCTTGGCGAAGCTCTTGCAAAGCTTGCAGAAGAAGATCCCACATTCAGAGCTCATACAGACCAGGAGACAGGTCAGACTATCATCGCAGGTATGGGTGAGCTTCATCTTGAGATCATCGTTGACAGACTTCTTAGAGAATTCAAGGTTGAGGCTAACGTAGGTGCTCCTCAGGTTGCATACAAGGAAGCATTTACAAAGACAGTCGAGATCGACAGCAAGTACTCAAAGCAGTCAGGTGGTCGTGGTCAGTACGGACACTGTAAAGTTAAATTCGAGCCCCTTGAGGCTAACTGTGATAAGTTTGAGATCGATGAGAATGCAAAAGCAAACATTCTTATCAATGATCCGCCTACACTTTTATTTGAATCAACCGTTGTCGGCGGTGCTATTCCCAAGGAATACATCCCTGCAGTCGGTGAGGGTATCCAGGAAGCAGCAAGAGCAGGTATCCTTGGCGGATTCCCGGTTCTTGGCATACACGCTACTGTATACGACGGTTCATACCATGAAGTCGATTCTTCAGAAATGGCATTCCACATCGCAGGTAGCATGGCATTCAAGGATGCAATGTCAAAGGCAAGCCCGGTACTTCTTGAGCCCATCATGAAGGTAGAGGTTACAATGCCTGAAGAGTACATGGGTGATGTAATCGGTTCACTTAACGCAAAGCGTGGACAGATACAGAACATGGACGATATCGGCGGCGGCAAGATCGTAAGAGCACTCGTTCCGCTTGCAGAGATGTTCGGTTACTCAACAGAGCTTCGTTCTTCTACACAGGGACGCGGTAACTACTCAATGTTCTTCGAGAAGTATGAGCCCGTACCGAAGAATGTACAGGACAAGGTTCTTGCAGCAAAGACAGAAAAATAATAATACTTGAAAAAATACCCTATATTATATATAATCATTAATAGTTCGGGTAAAAAATCAAATTGACAATATTTACGGAGGAATTTTAAAAATGGCAAAGGCTAAATTCGAAAGAGGTAACAAGGCACATTGTAACATTGGTACCATCGGACACGTTGACCATGGTAAAACAACTCTTACAGCAGCTATCACAAAGGTTCTTGCTGAGAGAGTAGCAGGTAATGAAAAGGTTGATTTCGAGAACATCGATAAGGCTCCGGAAGAGAGAGAAAGAGGTATCACAATCTCTACAGCTCACGTTGAGTATCAGACAGAGAAGAGACACTACGCTCACGTAGACTGCCCCGGACATGCTGACTATGTTAAGAACATGATCACTGGTGCAGCTCAGATGGATGGTGCTATCCTCGTTGTTGCTGCTACAGACGGTGTTATGGCTCAGACAAAGGAGCACATCCTCCTTTCTCGTCAGGTAGGTGTTCCTTACATCGTAGTATTTATGAATAAGTGTGATATGGTAGACGATCCTGAAATTCTTGAGCTCGTTGAAATGGAAGTTAGAGAGCTCCTTAACGAGTACGAGTTCCCGGGCGATGATACACCTATCATCCAGGGTTCAGCTCTTAAGGCACTTGAAGATCCCAGCGGTGAGTGGGGCGATAAGATCATGGAACTCATGAATGCTGTTGACAGCTACATTCCTGATCCTGTCCGTGAGACAGATAAGCCTTTCCTTATGCCTATCGAGGATGTATTCTCTATCACAGGTCGTGGTACTGTTGCTACAGGTAGAGTTGAGCGTGGTACACTTCACCTTTCAGAGGATGTTGAGATCGTTGGTATCAAGGAAGAGACTCAGAAGTCAGTTGTTACAGGTATCGAGATGTTCAGAAAGCTTCTTGATGAGGCTCAGGCTGGTGATAACATCGGTGTTCTTCTCCGTGGTATCAACAGAACAGATATCGAACGTGGACAGATCCTTGCTAAGCCCGGTACAGTAACATGTCATACAAAGTTTACTGCTCAGGTTTACGTTCTTACAAAGGATGAAGGTGGTCGTCATACACCTTTCTTCAACAACTACCGTCCTCAGTTCTACTTCAGAACAACAGACGTAACTGGTGTCTGCAACCTTCCTGAGGGAACAGAGATGTGCATGCCTGGTGATAACATTGAGATGACAATCGAGCTCATCCATCCTATCGCTATGGATCAGGGTCTTACATTTGCTATCCGTGAGGGTGGACGTACAGTAGGATCAGGCCGTGTTGCTTCAATCATCGAGTAATCCTACTCAAATACAGTAAAATCAAGGCTTCCGAGAGTTTCTCTTGGGAGCCTTTTTTATGCGTTTCAAGTCAAAAATTTATTCATTGATTCTAAAATGATTCTATTTTTTAATTTATAGAATCATTTATATATGGTACGCACCATAGTGGTGACAGGAATTTTGGCTGTGAGGCTTGATTAATCAATGGCTGTAAGTGATACTAAAATCATATCTGCAGATGAATCATTCGAAAGGAGCAGATTTGATATGGTTGAATTTGGCGAACAACTAAGAAGAGCGAGAGAAGCTAAAGGAATGACTCAACAAACTCTTGCTGAACAACTATATGTTACAAGGCAAGCGGTTTCAAGGTGGGAATGCGGAGACAGATATCCTGACCTGCTCACAATAAAGAGTATCTCTCAAATTCTGGAAGTGAGTCTTGACGACCTGTTATCCGGAAAAGAAATGACTAAAGTTGTAGAAAGAAATCCGGTAGTAGAGAATAAGAGTATAAATAACATAATAATCGCACTTTATGCATTTGTCGTGATGGCACTGTTTATTAAAACAGTAGGGCTTATGTCCCAGGTATATATAAACTCATCAGTAATTGAAGATGGTATACAACTTCTCATAATAAACATAATGGGATTGCTTATCCAGATAGCAAGTTTTTCATTTGGATTGTTTAATTCCATAAGAGAAACTCTATCACCAAAAAGAACTGGGGTTGTGATCGTAGCGTATTTTGTGGCAATGTGTATGACAAGCATGGAGATGATGACAGAAGGAGACAGATATTTCCATCTTATGATCACTTCTCGATTGATGATTCCCTATACCCTTGGAGCGGTATCATCATATCAATATTTTATAAGAAATAAGAATAGCATTGTTTACAGAATCTTTATATATGCGATATCTATAACTGAAATATTTGTTATACTATATTCAACTTATACGTATATAAAAGTGATACCAAACGAGATACTGATGACTAATACGATAAGTATGATACTTAATGTGGCAATCTACGGACTAATAATCTATCAGACATATACTCTAAATCGGAAGAGAAAGAAGTCTATTCTCCAGTATTACTAGTATACGTATGCTTTACGCCAATTCTCTTTGACAAATCCACAGAATCGCCATCTTCTTTTATGGCGTAAATATAATAGAATACATGGCTTGGAACACGGAAATTGATTATATTCTTATTTTGTGTCGGATAATACTTGATATATCGCAAGAATCAGGTTGACACAGTACCCTCTGGGTACTATCATTATATTATAGAACAGTAAAGAGGGTGATAGCATGACCATTAAAGAAATAAGAACTCTTACAGGTTTATCACAGGCAGATTTCGGAAAAAGATATAAGATACCATTGTCAACATTAAAAAAATGGGAGTCAAATCCTTCGAATCAGAATTATCGAGAATGCCCCGTCTATGTTAACGAATTGCTTAAGAAGGCAGTTTGCAATGATTTTCTTCTGAAAATCTCTGATTAAAAGGAAAAGTGATGATATGTATATTGAGAATACAAAAGAAAATTGGGGATTAAAAAACGCAGTTGCTTCAATGGCGATTGAAGATATGTATTTTAGTGATGATTTTATTAGGGAAATGCTAAAAGTAACAAAAGGAGAAAAAACCTCAGATGAATTGAGGCAAGAATTGCTAAAAAAATATGTCAGATGTTAAATACTGCTACTATTGATTCAATACTTCTTTGTTTTCATTAGGATAGCTACAAAGTACACTATCCAAATATTTTATCCCACAGAAATATTTACATATCGAAGTGTCTTTTACAGCACATTTATGTTCTTTTGAATTTTCTGCTGCATTCCACGGACAAACACTTTGATTCCAGTCAACATTATCACTGACTAAATCAATATCCATGTTTGCACCAACAAGTTCTCTAATCTTTATTTCACCCATTTATTTTCCCCTATACAGAAAAGTATCAAAGAGTTATCTTTTCAACTCTTTTATCTGTTTGGCACGTTCTTCATCTTTAGAATACTTTAGTTTTAGATCAATCATTTCTGCTACTTCAACACGAGCCTGATCATTTAGCTGGTAAAAGCTTGTTAGTAGCTTATCTATATCTATAACTGCATTTTTTCCGTAAAGCTTCATGAGAGGCAGCAGATTATGCATTACATATGTGCGAACGCGGTTATCATTAAGTATATCTAATGAATCATGAATTGTAAAATAGATCTCATCTTCCTTAAGACCACCGGAGAGAAGAACAAAGACATTGTGCCGAAAAAGTGACAGAAGGAACTTGATGAACTTGTTGCTTCTAATGAAAAACTGAAGATGCCATACGCAGAAGTGGTAACGATTATGGCCAGTTGTGAGGTACTGGAACATAACAGAAAAGAACTCAAAAGAATGATCGAGAATGAGAGTCATAAGACCAGAACTCTGACTAAAACATGGTCATATGACATGAACCTTTAGAATAGCATCCTTTTGACTAATGGATATTTGCAGTATATTGCAATAGATATGTTGGAATGATATTATTAATAAACCTCGAAAGAATAAGGAGGACACAAATGGGAAGACTAACATTCGTATTTAATCAAGATAAACTTAATAAAGCTAAAAAGAGCGAGAATGATATGCTGTCTCCTATGAGAGAATATGCTAAAGAGCATGGGATTATTGAAACAAGCACAGGCGTATTCGAAATGGAAGGGAACGATGCGTTTGCTCTTTTAGGAGGATTTGTTGCTGATATAACAGATGAAGATCATACTTATGTGACATTCCTTGATAAGTGGGAGTTGGATGTAGGCGGTATAGTTGATGACTGCATCGAAGATACTTTGGATTGGTACAAAGAAGAAGGTATCGCAGTATGAGTTCATCTGTAGTATATCGTAAGGAGTTTATTTTCGATATTGATTCTAAAAAATTAGAAATGATGTAAATCAGTGAAAAAATATATATGATAAAAACGAAAATGCTATTTTACAACAGCTTACCAACTAGTATTACATAGCTCGAATACGTGAGGGTGGTAGAACAGTAGGATCAGGCCGTGTTGCTTCAATCATCGAGTAATCAGAGTAAACAGCCCAACCCAATAAAAAAGATCAAGGCTTCCGGGATTTTTCCCGGGAGCCTTTTTAAGGCATTTATGGTTATGGAAAACAGTAATAATGGAGGGAACAAAGTTTTAAGATTTGGTTGCTTATCTACCCAAAATGACTATAATTTTATATAAGGAAAGACCATAGAAATACCCAGTCGAAGGCGGAGGGCAAATATGGCAAAGAAGGATGAGGAGAGAGGAAGTTTAAACAGGCTTGGCAGGCAGTTTGTATGCTACATACTGCTTGTTTTAATAAACATTGCCTTAAACAGGCTCGTTACAAGACTTGGACTTCTGTTATATATAGATAATGTCGGCACGCTTCTTGCCGCTTTTCTTGGCGGATATCTTCCGGGCATATTTGTGGGCTATGCCACTAACATAATAAACGCTACAGCCGATCCGACCAATGCCTATTATGCAGGCATCAGTGTCCTGATCGCTGTAAGCGGTGCTTTTCTTGCAAGAAGAGGAGCGAAAGAGAAACTGTCAAAAGCTTTGCTTTCCATACCTGTATTTGCATTTATCGGAGGTTTTTTAGGCTCCATATTAACATATCTTATGTACGGCTTTGGAATGGGAGAAGGAATATCTGCTCCTTTTGCCATAAAGCTGCTTCAAAAGGGATCATTAAGCGTATTCTGGGCTCAGATGATCTCTGACGTATCAATCGATCTTGTCGATAAAGCGATCACCGTATTAATAGTATTCATAATAATAAAGTTTACTCCCAAGAAGTATCTTAACTTTTTGGAGATGACCGACTGGAAGCAGAAGCCTTTCAGCGGAGAAGAGAGAAAGGCATCTATAAAGAATTCCACAAGGAAACTGAGACTGCGTTACAAGCTGATCATAATCATCGGTACGGTCATGACCATCATAGCCTTTGTAACGGCTGCGATAAGCTATATCATCTATCAGAGATTTGCCATAGAGCAGTTTAAGCATACCGGAAACAGCATCGCATGCTTTGCTGCCAGCGAGATAGACGGCGACAGGGTCAATGAATATCTTTCTACCGGTATAAAAGACGAGGATTACTATAATACGGAAAGATCCCTGATAGCCTTAAGGGAAACAAATCCCTATGTCGAATATCTGTATGTCTACCAGATAAGGCAGGATGGCTGTCACGTTGTCTTTGATCTTGATACCGAGGATCTGGAAGCTTCCGAGCTTGGAGATGTTGTTGAGTTTGACGATTCTTTCCATGATCTTCTGCCAGATCTCTTAGCGGGAAACAGGATAGAACCGATAATTACGGATGATACATACGGGTGGCTCTTGACCGACTACGAGCCGATCTATGACAGCACGGGAAAATGCGTCGCCTATGCATGCACGGATATAAACATGAAGGATGTAAGATTAAACGGGATAAGCTTCTTAACAAAGATACTGTCTCTGTTTATAGGTTTCTTCATATTCATCCTGACTCTTTGTCTGTGGCTTTCAAAATATCATCTTACCTATCCTATCGATGCGATGACATTTGTTGCAAGAAAGTTTGCATATAACAGCGAACAGGACAGAGAAGCAAGTGTAGAGATGCTAAAGTCCCTTGAGATATCGACAGGAGACGAGATAGAAAATCTTTACGAGTCCTTGTCAAAGACTATAAGCGAGACTGTAGGCTACATCGATGATGTCCAGAAAAAGGGCGAGCAGATCGCACATATGCGGAACGGGCTCATATATATAATGGCGGATCTTGTCGAGAGCAGAGACAAGAATACCGGAGATCATGTAAAAAAGACTGCGGCATATGTAAAGCTCATCATGGATCTTTTAAGGGAACAGGGACTTTACAGTGAGTATCTTACGGATGAGTTTTATTATGATGTATACAATTCGGCTCCTCTTCATGATGTCGGAAAGATAAAAGTAAGTGATGTCATATTAAACAAGCCGGGGAAACTTACCGATGAAGAGTTTGCGATAATGAAAAGCCATGCGAGCGCCGGCGGAGAGGTCATAGAAAGGGCAATGGAGCTATCCGGCGACAGCGCATTCTTAAAGGAAGCCTTAAACCTTGCAACTCACCATCATGAAAAGTGGGACGGCAGCGGATATCCCGACGGACTGAAGGGAGATGAGATACCGCTTTCTGCAAGGATAATGGCAGTATCCGATGTATTTGACGCTCTTGTTTCTGCAAGGAGCTACAAAAAGCCTTTTACTTTTGAAGAAGCGATGAACATCATAAAGGAAGGCTCCGGAAAGCATTTTGATCCGGTGATCGCAAAGGTATTTATAGATAATTCCGACAGGGTAAGAGAAATAACTGAGGAACATCAAAGAACAATAGGCTAGGAGGTAACATGAAGACTATCAAAACCAAGATCATGGCATGCATCATTGGATGTTCACTTATAACTGCTCTTATAGTGGGAGCACTGTCAATAAAGAGCACGATGAGGATCACTGAATCCGAAGCAGTCCAGAACATGAACGTAAGAGGCGATTCTGTTGCCAACGAAATGGATGCGACGATAACAAGGATCGAGACGAGTGTAAACATACTTGCCGATGTAGTTGTCGACAAGCTTGATGAGGACGCATTCTTTTCCGACAAGAACTACGCGGACGGATTTACCGACAGCATACTCGATGAAGTGTTCAAGTTTTCAGAGAGAACGGAAGGAGCTATAACAAGCTACATTCGATACAACCCCGAGTATTCAAATCCCACTTCCGGATGCTTTTTAACAAGAGACAGCCTGACTGATCCCTTTACGGCTGTGACACCTACCGACTTTACTATGTATGATCCTACAGACCTTGCGCATGTGGGATGGTATTACATACCCGTAGGAAACGGAGCCCCCATATGGATGGATCCGTACTTAAACAGCAACATCAATGTATATATGATAAGCTACGTTGTTCCGATATACAGTGCAGACGGCACATCTATCGGTATAGTGGGCATGGATATTGCGGTAACACAGCTTACGGATATGGTCGATGCAGTAAACCTGTTTGACAGCGGATATGCCTTCCTTACAAAAGCTGACGGAGAGATACTTCATCATAAGAGCATTGAGACCGGTCAGAAGCTCATTGATCAGGATGCTTCGCTTGCTGAAGCTGGCGCGTATATCGGATCCGACAAGGATATGACGGATGCCTTTGAATACAGCTATCAGGGCCAAAAGAAGATGTTTGTCTTCAATACCCTGCATAACGGCATGAAGCTCATACTGACAGCACCCGTAAAAGAGATATATGCTCAGACATATTCTCTGCTGTATACGATCATGGGCATAGTCATATTTGCTCTTGTAATAAGCGCTGTTGTCGGCTTCTTTGTTAGCAGCGGACTTGTAAATCCGATAAAGACACTGACAGGCGTAATAAACAGAACTGCAAGACTTGACCTTTCAAAGACCGAAGGCGGTGATGATCTCATAAGCCATAAGGATGAGATAGGAAAGATGGCAAGCGAAGTCCAGATTATGAGAGCATCGTTCAGAGCTATGGTCGATTCACTGAATGATGTCGAGACGACAATAAGCGGAGCTATCGATGATCTTGACGGAATGATGAAGGAAAATAATCAAAAGACCGATGAGAACAGCGATGCGACCCAGGAACTGGCTGCAGGAATGCAGGAAGCGAGCGCAAATACACAGCAGATCGTAAGCAACGTCGGTGAAGTAAAGAGCCAGACGATGGAGATATATGATCTGGCTATCCAGAGCGAGACTGAATCAAAGAACATCCTTGCAAGAGCGGATGACATGCAGTCAAGGAGCAATGAATCGAGCGACAAGACTCACCGCATGTACGAGCTCATGAGACAAAAGAGCAGAGAGGCTGTTGAAAGAAGCCAGGCCGTTTCAAAGATACATGAGCTTACGGATGATATAAAGAACATATCTTCACAGACAAACCTTCTTGCATTAAATGCCAACATCGAGGCTGCAAGAGCGGGCGATGCCGGAAGAGGATTTGCAGTCGTTGCGGGCGAGATCGGCTCACTTGCATCAGAGACATTAAATACTGTTGACAACATCGGCCGCATAGTAGAGGAAGTAAACGATGCGGTAGGAAGCATGAACGAGTGCATCAGAGAACTCATGGCATTCCTTGAAGACACAGTCCTTGCCGACTATGTGATGTTCAGGGATATGGGTGAAGGATACAGAAATGATGCGGACTACTTCATAAACATACTCTCACAGGTAAGAGGGGCTGTGGAAAGCCTTGAAAAGAACGTGGAAGAGATCGTAGCGGCATCCGATGAGATAAACAGCATGACGACTCATTCGGCTGACAGCGTATCAGAGATAGCTGCCCGTTCCGATGACATGAGGAATGCGAACGATCTTGGCTACAACAAGCTGATGGATGCAAGAGCAGCCATGGATATGCTCGTTGAGATCACGGGAGAGTTTAAGCTCTAAATCCATTGACAACAGAAAAATAAAAGTGTAGACTAGCACTTGGTGAAGCAAAGGCGCTTCGGGTATATCCCGAAGTGTCTTTTTTTTGTATATAAGGATAAAAGATGATCTTACATGATGACAGACCGCATGAGGAATGCGGCGTATTCGGAATATGGGGAACAGAAGGTGTTGATGCGGCAAGAGCTGTCTACTACGGCCTTACAGCACTTCAGCACAGAGGTCAGGAATCTGCCGGTATCGTTGTCTGCGATACGCTCGGTCCTATCGGGAACATATGCGCTCATAAGGGAATGGGACTTGTAAGTGAAGTGTTCCATCCCGAAGTCCTTCAGAAACTCAAAGGAAACATCGGCATAGGACATGTCAGATATTCGACAGCGGGAGCAAGCTGCATCGAGAATGCGCAGCCTTTTTCGCTAAACTATGCCAAGGGGACGCTTGCCCTTGCCCATAACGGAAATGTCATCAATGCAAAGGAGATGAAAGAGGAGCTTTCAAAGGAGGGAGCAGTCTTTGGAGGTACCTCGGACTCGGAAGTCATCGCATATTCTATCGCAAGAGAGAGGATGAATACTGCTTCTATCGAGGAAGCTGCAATAAACGTTGCAAAAAGATTAAGGGGGGGATATGCCCTCCTTATTATGAGTCCGCAGAAACTCATCGGTGTAAGGGATCCTCTGGGACTTAAGCCGTTATGCATCGGAAAAAAAGGCGATTCGTATATCCTTGCCTCGGAATCGAGCGCCATAACGGCAGTGGACGGAGAACTGATAAGAGATATAGCTCCCGGAGAGACAGTCGTTATAACAAAGGACGGCATTCAGTCTGACACTAAGCTTGTCAGCAGTAAAAAGGCTCACTGTATATTTGAATATATCTACTTTGCAAGACTTGATTCACGTATGGATAACATCAGTGTCTATGATGCCAGGATAAAGGGCGGGATGGCTCTTGCAAAGAGATATCCCGTAGATGCCGATGTGGTCACGGGAGTACCCGAATCGGGCCTTACTGCGGCTGTGGGATATTCCAAGTATTCAGGGATACCGTTTATCCCCGCATTTAACAAGAACAGCTACGTTGGCAGGACTTTCATTAAGCCGACTCAGTCAGAGAGAGCATCGGCCGTTCACATGAAGCTTAGTGTTATCGAAAGTGTTGTGAAAGACAAAAGGATAGTCCTGATAGATGATTCCATAGTAAGAGGGACTACCATTGCGGGACTCATAAACATGATGAGAAAGGCGGGAGCAAAAGAGGTACATGTGCGTATAAGCTCTCCTGCATTTTTATATCCCTGCTTTTACGGTACTGATGTCCCTGACAATTCACAGCTTATCGCGAGCGAGCATTCAACTGAACAGATCAGAGTGCAGATAGGCGCTGACTCGCTTGAATATATGCACATAGAGGATTTTGAACAGATGACAGGCGATCTTGAGTTATGCAAGGCCTGCTTTGACGGAAAGTATCCTGTTTTATAAAGGAAAGAGAAATGAAAAGAAAGATCATACTTGAGGACGGAAGCGTATTTTTAGGAGAAGGATTCGGCTCTGAAAACGACAAGACAGTCGAGCTGGTATTCAACACATCGATGGTAGGATACCAGGAGATCATATCCGATCCCTCATATACCGGACAGGCTGTTGTTATGACCTATCCGCTTATCGGAAACTACGGCATCAATGAGGATGACAATGAGACCAGATCTCCCTCGATATCGGGACTGATAGTCAGACAGTACTGCGATGAGCCGTCCAATTTCAGATGCAGCGAGACACTTTCACAAACAATGAAAAGATATGACATAGCGGGAGTGAGCGGCATCGATACCAGAAAGCTTGCCAGACACATAAGAGACTACGGAAGCTGCAAGGCCTGCATCGTATCTAATGAAACAGATACAGAGTGCGCACTTGAAAGACTTAAAAACACCGATCTTGACAGAGATGTTGTCTCAAAAGTCAGCACACAGAAAGCATATAACGCAGGTATGATAGACGCAAAAGAGTGCAGACATATAGTTGCCATAGACTGCGGAATGAAAAGAAATATCCTCAGGGAAATGAGTGCAAGAGGATGCAGGATCACAGTTGTGCCATATAATACAAGTGCTCAGGATATTTTAGCGCTTTCACCCGACGGACTCTTTGTATCAAACGGACCCGGCGACCCCGAGGATGTAAAGGATACGATAGAAACTGTTAAAGATCTGATAGGAAAGCTTCCTATCTTCGGGATATGCCTTGGCCATCAGATCATTTCTCTTGCGTACGGCGCAAAGACGTACAAACTCAAATTCGGTCACAGAGGCGGAAACCATCCCGTAAAGAATCTCAAAACAGATAAGATAGAGATAACATCACAGAACCATTCCTACGCAGTCGATGCCGACAGCCTAGAGGGAACGGGGCTTGAAGTCACGCATATAAACATACTCGATAACACGGTCGAGGGAATGGAATGCACAAAGGACAGGGTATTCTCTGTACAGTACCACCCGGAGAGCGCACCAGGACCTCAGGACAGCTCATATCTGTTTGATGTATTCCTAAACCTTATAGATGAAAACAGACAAAGCGTTAAGGAGGAGAAAAATGCCTAAACGTACTGACATAAAAAAGATCCTTGTCATAGGATCGGGACCTATTGTCATAGGCCAGGCTGCCGAGTTTGACTATGCCGGAACACAGGCCTGCCTCTCACTTCGTGAAGAAGGATATGAGGTGATACTGTGCAACTCGAATCCGGCGACCATAATGACCGATGAAGCGATTGCCGACAAGGTCTATATGGAGCCTTTGACTCTTGAGTTTATCGCAAAGATAATAAGGATGGAAAGACCTGATGCGATCCTGCCCGGGATAGGAGGCCAGACGGGACTTAACCTTGCGATGCAGCTTGAAAAGAAGGGAATCCTAAAGGAATGCAGAGTAGAGCTTTTAGGCACCAGGACTGAGAGCATAGAACGGGCTGAGGACAGAGAGCTGTTTAAGGAGCTGTGCATGGAACTTAATGAACCGGTCCTTCCCTCACTGATCGCAGAGAGTATGCAGGAAGGTCTTGATGCTGCTGAAAAGATCGGCTATCCCGTTGTCATAAGACCCGCATTCACTCTCGGCGGAACAGGCGGAGGCTTTGCCGAGGATATAAATGAATTTAAGGAGATAATGAAAAACGCCCTGGCGCTTTCGCCCGTTCATCAGGTACTTGTTGAAAAGAGCGTAAAGGGCTACAAGGAGATAGAATACGAAGTGATGCGTGATGGAAACGATACGGCAATCACCGTCTGCAACATGGAAAACATAGATCCTGTCGGTATACATACAGGTGATTCCATAGTCGTATGTCCGTCCCAGACTCTTACCAATAAGGAATATCACATGCTGCGTGACAGCGCGCTTAAGATAATAAGAGCGCTCAAGATAGAAGGCGGCTGTAATGTCCAGTTCGCACTCGATCCCAAGTCATTCAAATACTACTTGATCGAAGTAAATCCCAGGGTATCGAGATCAAGCGCTCTTGCCTCAAAGGCAAGCGGCTATCCGATAGCCAGGGTATCTGCAAAGATAAGCGTCGGCATGCGTCTTGACGAGATAATGCTTGCCAACACGCCTGCAAGCTTTGAACCGGCACTTGACTACGTAGTAACAAAGATGCCGAGATTTCCGTTTGACAAGTTTAACGATGCCAATAACTCCCTTAGCACTCAGATGAAGGCAACAGGCGAAGTCATGAGTGTCGGAAGGACCATAGAGGAGAGCCTCTTAAAGGCGATAAGAAGCTTGGAGGTTGGCGTATATCATCTGCATAATCCCAAATTTGACTCATATACGATGGATGAGCTTTCTGACTATATCGCTATCGGAACCGATGACAGGATCTATGCCATAGCACAGATGCTAAGACTTTCCTGCGAACCCGAAAAGATAGCAAAGATATCCGGCATCGATGTCTTCTTCATACGAAAATTTAAAAACATCATCGATATGGAAAAGACGACGGCCGAAAATCTAAAAGATAAAGACGTGCTGTTTAAGGCAAAGAAGATGGGATTTTCCGATAAAGAGATAGGTGACTTATGGCACATGGATGCCCACGATGTCTTTGATCTAAGAAACAGCCTGGGAATAAGACCCGTCTACAAGATGATAGATACATGCGCTTCCGAGTTTGAGAGCTATATCCCGTATTTCTATTCAACCTATGAGGATGAGAACGAATCAGTCATATCAGACAAGAAAAAGATCATAGTGCTTGGCTCAGGCCCCATAAGGATAGGCCAGGGTGTCGAGTTTGACTATTCTACCGTGCATGCGGTAAAGACAATAAAGGCTTCGGGCTATGAAGCTATAATAATAAACAATAACCCGGAGACAGTCTCGACTGACTATACAACAAGCGACAAGCTCTACTTTGAGCCGCTTTGCGTAGAGGATGTCATGAACATCGTCAGGATGGAAAAGCCGGAAGGGGTCATAGCGATCCTTGGAGGTCAGACTGCCATAAATCTGGCTGAGCCCCTGAAGGAGTACGGTGTAAAGATCATAGGGACCGACTGCAATGCCATTGAAAGGGCAGAGGACAGAGATAAGTTTGAAAAGCTTCTTTTGGAACTTGATATACCGCAGCCAAAGGGTGTCGCAGTAACAAATATCGAAGACGGCGTAAATGTCGCAAACGAGATCGGCTATCCTGTTCTGGTGCGCCCTAGCTTTGTCCTTGGCGGCAGAGCCATGCAGATAGTCTCAAAGGAAGCCGATATGAGGCATTATCTTAAGACTGCCGTTGAAGTCGACGAGGATAAGCCTGTACTTGTCGATAAGTATATAAGAGGCAAGGAAGTCGAAGTCGATGCCATATGCGACGGGCGAGACGTATTCGTACCAGGCATCATGGAACTTGTCGAGAGGACAGGTGTGCACTCCGGGGATTCCATAAGCGTATATCCGACATTTTCGATATCTGACAGGGTAAAGGGGATAATACTTCAGTATACAAAGAAGCTTGGACTGGGCATAGGCATAGTAGGCCTATACAACATCCAGTTCATCGTAGATGAGAATGAGAATGTATATATCATCGAGGTAAATCCCAGATCCTCAAGGACAGTACCGTTCCTTTCAAAGGCAACGGGATACTCTCTTGCGGATATAGCTACCCTTGTCATCTTGGGAGTCAGCTTAAAGGAGCAGGGCATATTCGAACTCTATCCGAAGGAAAGAGACAGATGGTGTGTAAAGGCGCCTGCATTCTCTTTTGCAAAGCTTAAGGGAATGGATGCATATCTCTCGCCCGAGATGAAATCAACCGGTGAAGCCATAGGATATGATAAGACGCTTCACAGGGCGATGTACAAGGCTCTTATCGCTTCCGGCATAAAGCTTCAAAACTACGGAACGGTAATGGTGACTCTTGCGGACGAGGACAAGGCAGAGGCCCTTCCCCTTATAAAGAGATTCTATGACATGGGCTTTAACATCGAGGCGACCATAGGCACCGCCGACTTTCTAAAGGAGCACGGCATACGTACCAGAGTCCGTCATAAATTAAGCGAGGGCAGCGAGGAGATACTGGATTCCATACGTGCAGGCTATGTAAGCTATGTGATAAATACAAGAGCGATCTTATCCGGCATCCACTACGAGGATGGTGTGGCCATAAGAAGATGCGCGATAGAAAACAATGTCACGATGTTCACAAGCCTTGATACCGTTGCGGTACTTCTCGATGTACTCGAGGAGCAGACGATAAAGGTTTCAACGATTTTTTAAAAATTTTAAAAAAAGTTGTTGACAAGTAATTTTCAAAAGAGTATAGTACGACACATAAAAGCAAAGGCGCTTTGACCAGCTGGTCGAAGCGCCCTTTTCTTTTTAAGAAAAAAGCAAAACGGTTTTGATTCGGGTGGCGCGGATCCGGATATAAAGACCAAAAGAAAAGGAGGACAAAAATGGAAAACACAATCCCTGAACTTTTCGGAAGTCTTGTATTCAGCGATAAGATCATGAGAGAAAAACTTCCGAAAGACATGTACAAGGCACTGAGGAAGACGATCGATAATAATACCCACCTTGAACTCGATGTAGCAAATGCGGTAGCGGTCGCAATGAAGGAATGGGCAGTGGAGAACGGAGCAACACACTTCACTCACTGGTTCCAGCCGATGACAGGCTACACTGCGGAAAAGCATGACAGCTTCATCTGCCCCGTTGAAAACGGCGAAGTCATAATGGATTTCTCCGGCAAGGAACTGGTAAAGGGCGAGCCCGATGCATCAAGCTTCCCTTCAGGAGGAATAAGAGCAACCTTCGAGGCAAGAGGATATACTGCATGGGATCCTACAAGCCCGGCATTCATTAAGGACAAGACATTATACATTCCTACAGCATTCTGCTCATACAGCGGAGAAGCGCTTGATAAAAAGACTCCCCTCTTAAGATCGATGGATGCGATCAGCAAGGAAGCGGTAAAGATCTTAAAGCTTCTTGGCAAGGAAGACGTAACAAACGTACTTACCACTGTAGGACCCGAACAGGAATACTTCCTGATAGACAAGAAGGATTACAAGAGAAGAAAGGATCTGATCTTTACCGGAAGAACACTTTTAGGAGCCCCTGCTCCCAAGGGTCAGGAGATGGATGATCACTACTTCGGAAATCTCAAGCCCAGAGTTGCGGCATACATGCATGATCTTGACGAGGAGCTGTGGAAGCTGGGGATACCTGCAAAGACAAAGCATAACGAAGTCGCACCCTGCCAGCATGAGCTTGCACCGGTATTTGATACGACAAACGTAGCTGTAGATCATAACCAGCTTACGATGGAGATAATGAAGAAGGTCGCTGAAAAGCACGGATATATGTGTCTGCTTCATGAAAAGCCATTCGCAGGCATAAACGGTTCGGGAAAGCACAACAACTGGTCGCTTACGACCAATACAGGAGAGAACCTTCTTAATCCCGGAAAGACACCTGCAGACAATACACAGTTTCTTATCTTTTTATCAGCTGTGATAAAGGCAGTCGATGAATATGCGGATCTGTTAAGACTATCTGTAGCAAGTGCTGGAAACGATCACAGACTCGGAGCAAACGAAGCTCCTCCGGCTATCATCTCAATGTTTCTTGGAGAAGAGCTTACGGGCGTGATTGAAGCCATTGAAAAGGATGAGTACTTCGGCAAGGTAGAAAAGGTGATGATGGAGACGGGAGCTCAGGTCCTTCCCCACTTCACAAAGGATACAACGGACAGAAACCGTACATCGCCTTTTGCCTTTACAGGAAACAAGTTCGAGTTTAGATCCTTAGGTTCTTCGGTATCGGTAGCAGGACCGAACATCATGCTAAATACAGCTGTTGCAGAGTCACTAAGCATCTTCTACGAACAGCTTAAGGATGTAGAGAAGGACAAGCTTGATGAAGCGATCCACAAACTTGTAAAGGATACGATAATAAAGCATAAGAGAGTTATCTTTAACGGAAACGGATATACTCAGGAATGGGTAGATGAGGCAGAAAGAAGAGGACTTTATAACTTGAAGTCAACACCCGATGCAATGCCTGCTCTTATCGCTGAAAAGAACAAGAAGCTGTTTGCAAAGCATCATATCTATTCTGAGACAGAACTTGAATCAAGATACGAGATAAGGATAGAGAATTATACAAAGACGATCCATATCGAGGCACTCACACTCGAGGACATGGTACTCAAGCAGTTTGCACCGGCTCTCATGAAATATATAGATGAGCTGACACAGTCTGCACTGTCAAAGAAACAGCTTGGCATCGATCCTGCAGTGAGCACACAGACAGAACTCATAAAGAAGCTCTCAAGCTACTACGAGGATGTCATCAAGGCAACAGATAAGCTTGCCAAGGATGTTGCAGCTGCAGAGGCTATGGAAGCAGATATCAACCAGGCTAAGTTCTATCATGATACAGTGATAGCAGACATGGAAGAGATCAGAAAATACGCCGACTTGGCAGAGCCTCTGATCCCTGAAGGATATCTTCCGTATCCTACATATGAACAGATGCTGTTCTACGTATAAACAGACTAATAACGCAAAGGCGCGTTCCTTGGGGAACGTGCCTTTTTAAGTATCAAAAATGAGGAGTGATTATTATGACGACAGAAATTTTAGAAGCTATCCATAGCGAAGTGTATGGTGTGTGGTTCTTGATCGGTGCCGCACTGGTCTTCTGGATGCAGGCGGGATTTGCGATGTGCGAAGCGGGCTTCACCAGAGCAAAGAACTCGGGAAATATCATAATGAAGAACCTGATGGACTTCTGTATAGGTACAGTGATGTGGTTCATCTGCGGTGCATCATTAATGCTCGGAGAAAACATGTTGGGCGGATTTGCCGGAAAGTTTTCATTTGATGTATTCAGTTCATACGGCAGTTTTGATTATTCGGCTTTTGTTTTTAACCTTGTGTTCTGTGCAACAACAGCGACCATCGTTTCAGGATCCATGGCTGAGAGAACAAAGTTTTCTTCATACTGCATCTACTCAGCAGTCATATCGGCTATCATCTATCCCATAGAAGCTCACTGGACATGGGGCGGCGGTTTCCTTGCACAGTGGGGATTCCACGATTATGCAGGAAGCAACTGTATCCACATGGTCGGCGGTATATGCGCACTTATCGGTGCATGGATGCTTGGTCCCAGGATCGGAAAGTTCGTTAAGGACAAAGACGGAAAAGTTACAAAGGTTAACGCTTTCCCCGGTCACAACCTGGTTATCGCTTCCCTCGGTGTATTCATCCTCTGGCTTGGCTGGTACGGATTTAACGGTGCGGCAGCAACAGATGTTGAGACACTGGGTTCAGTATTCTTGACAACAACAGTAGCACCTGCAGTAGCAACAGTAGTATGCATGATCTTTACATGGATCAAATACGGCAAGCCCGATGTTTCAATGTGCCTTAACGCTTCCCTTGCAGGACTTGTAGCTATCACAGCTCCCTGTGACGTAACAGACTGTGCAGGCGCAGCCATCATCGGTGTTGTAGCAGGACTCTTAGTAGTATTCGGTGTTTGGTTTACAGATAACGTAGTACACGTTGACGATCCCGTCGGTGCCGTTGCTGTTCATATGTTCAACGGTATCTGGGGTACTATAGCAGTCGGATTGTTCGCTACAGATACAGCTCCCGGTTTTGCACTCGCAGGCATTAGCAAAGGACTTTTCTACGGCGGCGGTTTTGCTCAGCTTATCAAGCAGTTCGGCGGTCTTGCAGTAACGATCGCGTGGACAGTAGTAACGATCATCATCACTTATGCTCTGATAAAGAAATTCAACGGCCTCAGAGTATCAGAGGAAGAGGAGATCATCGGTCTTGACAGAACAGAGCACGGTCTTACAAGTGCTTACGCAGGCTTCAGCATAATGGATATCTCAAACACAATGACAATGGATATCAACGAAAACACAAGCCTTGGCTCGGATGTATATGAAGAAGCGAGCGAGGCAGCAAAGGATGCGGCTGTAAAGGTTGTGAACGCATTCCCTGCAACAGGTATAAGCAAGGTTGTTATCATATCAAGACTGTCTAGATACGACACATTGAGAAAAGCAATGAACGATCTTGGTGTGACGGGTATGACGGTAACACAGGTAATGGGATGCGGCATACAGAAGGGTGCCGGAGAAAAGTACAGAGGTGTTGAAGTCGATGCTACACTGCTTCCAAAGGTGAAGGTGGAAGTGGTCGTAAGCAAGATACCGGTATCTGCTGTAATAGATGCAGCAAAGAAAGCGCTTTTCACAGGTCATATAGGAGACGGCAAGATCTTTGTATATCCTGTTGAGAAGGTAGTAAAGATAAGGACAGGTGAAGAGGACTTTGATGCTCTTCAGGATGTTGAATAATTAAAAACAGTGCTTCATTGCCGGGTCGGTCCGTAAGGGCGGCTCGGCTTGAAGATGTTTATAAAGAATCTAGGAGGAATAAGTTATGTGCTCGATCATGGGATATAAGGGAGGAAGTGTTGCATACGATAAATTCAAGCAGCACTTTGACAGGACGATATCCAGGGGTCCCGATATGCAGCGTATCATTCAATACTCAGATATAACACTCGGGTTTGAAAGACTTGCGATCATGGGACTTACCGAGGAGGGAATGCAGCCTTTTGAATTAAACGATAACGCACTGGTGTGCAACGGAGAGATCTACGGATTCAGGAAGATCAAAAAGGAGCTTGAGAATGAGTATTCATTTGTAAGCGATTCCGACTGCGAGATACTCCTTCCAATGTACGAAAAATATGGAACAGAGATGTTTGCGATGCTCGATGCCGAGTACGCATGTATCATATATGATGCCAAAAAGGACGATCTGATCGCAGCAAGAGATCCGATAGGGATAAGACCTCTGTTTTACGGCTACACCGATGCAGATGAGATAGTATTTGCAAGCGAAGCCAAAAACCTTGTGGGACTCGTAGGTGAAGTAAAGCCCTTCCCGCCCGGACACTATTATGCGGACGGAAAGTTTACCTGCTACAGGGATATGACTGAGGTTAAAGAAGTAGTAAAGGATGATATAGAAACAGTATGCAAGAACATCCATGATAAGCTCGTTGCCGGTATTAAAAAGAGACTTGATGCGGATGCGCCTCTTGGATTTTTACTCAGCGGCGGTCTTGATTCATCGCTTGTATGTGCAGTGAGCGCAAAGCTTCTTAAAAAGCCCATAAGGACATTTGCCATCGGAATGAACACCGATGCGATAGATCTTAAATATGCAAAAGAGGTCGCTGATCATATAGGAAGCGACCATAAGGAGATAATAATAACAAGGGATGATGTCATAAATGCTCTAAAAGAGGTCATATCGATCCTCGGAACATATGATATCACAACAATACGCGCCAGCATCGGAATGTATCTTATCTGCAAGGCCATCCATGAACAGACCGATATAAGGGTGCTCATGACAGGCGAGATATCGGACGAGCTCTTCGGATACAAGTACACCGACTTCGCACCCGATGCGGACAGCTTTCAGAAGGAAGCAGCAAAGCGCATAAGAGAGCTTTACATGTATGATGTTCTGCGTGCGGACAGATGCATCTCATCAAACTCGATGGAAGCAAGGGTTCCCTTCGGAGATCTTGATTTTGCAAGCTACGTGATGAGCATAGATCCCGAGATGAAGCTAAACAAGTACAACAAGGGAAAATACCTTTTAAGACATGCCTTTGAAGGCGACTATCTTCCATATGACATCTTAATGAGAGAAAAGGCAGCCTTTTCCGATGCGGTAGGCCATTCAATGGTCGATCATCTTAAGGAGTATGCCGAGGAAGTCTACAGCGATGAGCAGTTTGAAACTGAATGCAAAAAGTATGACTTTGCAACACCTTTTACAAAGGAATCGCTTTTATACAGACAGATATTTGAAGAGTACTATCCAAATCAGGCACGTATGATAGCAGATTTCTGGATGCCGAATAAAGACTGGGAAGGATGCAACGTAAACGATCCGAGTGCGAGAGTGCTCTCAAACTACGGAGCAAGCGGGGAATAGATATGGTTAAGTATGTATTTGTTACCGGAGGCGTTGTTTCCGGTCTGGGAAAAGGAATAACCGCAGCGAGCCTTGGAAGGCTTCTTAAAGCCAGAGGGTATCATGTGACCATGCAGAAGTTCGATCCGTATATAAACGTTGATCCCGGTACCATGAATCCGATCCAGCACGGAGAGGTCTTTGTTACCGATGACGGTACGGAGACAGATCTTGATCTTGGTCACTATGAGAGATTTATCAACGAGAACCTTGACTTTAACTCAAACGTAACTACCGGAAAGATATACTGGTCGGTCTTAAACAAGGAAAGACACGGCGACTACGGCGGAGGTACCGTCCAGGTGATACCTCATATCACAAACGAGATAAAGGACAGGATATACAAGGCAAAGAAAAGTGACGAGGAAACGATATCGATCATAGAGATAGGAGGAACCGTCGGAGATATCGAAAGCCAGCCTTTCTTGGAAGCCATAAGACAGTTTCAGGCTGAGGTTGGAAGAGACAATGCGATAGTTATCGAGGTAACTCTCATACCTTATCTTAAGGCATCCGGAGAGATGAAGACAAAGCCCACTCAGATGAGTGTCAAAGCGCTTCAAAGCATGGGACTTTGGCCGGACATCCTGGTGTGCAGATCGGATTATCCGATAGATGATCACATGAGAGAAAAGATAGCGCTTTTTTGCAATGTAAAAAAAGAGCATGTGCTTCAAAACCTCGATGCGCCTTCCTTATACGAAGTGCCGCTCATGCTTGAAGAGGAGCATCTTGCTCAGGCGGTATGTGAGTGCTTAAAGATAGACTGCCCAGAGCCTGATCTAACTCACTGGAAAAAGATGGTTGAGGATTTTCATAATCCCACAGACAGCGTTACGATCGCTCTTGTAGGAAAGTATGTGGAGCTTCACGACGCATATCTTAGCGTAGTAGAGGCCCTAAAGCACGGAGGGATAGCAAACCACGCAGATGTGAGCATCAAATGGATAGATTCCGAACTCATAAATGAAGATAACACAGATGAGATATTTCAGGATGTCGACGGGATACTGGTTCCCGGAGGGTTTGGCCACAGAGGAACGAAAGGCAAGATATTAGCAGCAGGATATGCAAGAGAAAAAAGTGTACCGTACCTTGGACTATGTCTGGGCATGCAACTGGCCATAGTCGAATTTGCCAAAAACGTATGCGGGCTAAAAGATGCCGATTCCACCGAGTTTTCTCCCGATACTAAAAACCCCGTCATCTGCATTCTTCCTGACAAGGAAGGGATCGAGGACATAGGAGGGACACTGCGACTCGGTGCATATCCGTGCAGACTTAAAAAGGATACGATCGCTTACAGGCTCTATAAGAAAGAGGATATAAGCGAACGTCACAGACACAGATATGAGGTCAACAATGAATACAGAGACATCTTGACCGGAAGCGGAATGGTGATCTCAGGAACAAGCCCCGACGGATACATCGTCGAGATGATAGAGCTTAAGGATCATCCCTTCTTTGTAGCGACCCAGGCTCATCCGGAATTCAGATCAAGACCCGATGAACCTCATCCTCTGTTTAAAGGACTTATCGAAGCGGCCCTTATCATGAAAGGGACACGATAGAAAGGAATTATATATGCAAGTATCAAGGACATTATATGAATCACAATTCGAACATGATAACTGCGGTATAGGCGCCGTTATCAACATACATGGCAAAAAGAGCCATTCTATTGTCGACGATGCTCTAAAGATCGTCGAGAATCTTGAACACAGAGCCGGCAAGGACGGAGAAGGAAAGACAGGAGACGGTGTCGGCATTCTCACTCAGATAAGCCACAAATACTTTAAGAAGGTATGTTCTAGATTAAATATCCAGATAGGAAATGAAAGAGAATACGGCGTAGGCATGTTCTTTTTCCCGAGCAATGAGCTTAAAAGAAGCCAGGCGATGAAGATGTTTGAGGTCATAGTTGAAAAGGAAGGCCTTGAATTCCTGGGCTGGAGAAAGGTAGAGACCTATAAGGAGGTTTTGGGAAGCAAGGCTCTTTCAAGCTGCCCCGATATCTATCAGGGATTTATAAAAAGACCTGCTTCATTAAGCGATGACCTTGCTTTTGACAGAAAGCTCTATATCGTACGACGAGTATTCGAACAGAGCAATGAAAACACATATGTGCCATCTCTTTCGGGAAGGACCATAGTCTACAAGGGAATGTTCCTTGTAAGCCAGCTTAGAACGTTCTTTGCAGATCTTCAGGACAAGGACTATGAATCTGCGATCGCGCTAGTTCATTCAAGATTTTCCACAAATACAAATCCCAGCTGGCTGCGCGCTCATCCCAACAGGTTCATCGTACATAACGGCGAGATAAATACGATCAAGGGAAACGTCGACAAGATGCTGGCACGTGAAGAGACCATAGCAACAAGCCTCTTTAGCGCAGAGGATCTTACAAAGGTGCTTCCCATCATCTCAGCTCAGGGAAGCGACTCGGCTATGCTTGACAATGCCCTTGAATTTATGATCATGGGCGGAATGGATCCGGCTCTTGCAGCAATGGTACTCATTCCCGAGCCCTGGGAGCACAATGATACGATCTCTCAGGAAGAGAGAGACTTCTATCAGTACTATGCTACCATGATGGAGCCGTGGGACGGACCCGCATCGGTCCTTTTCTCAGACGGTGATGTACTCGGTGCAATCCTTGACAGAAACGGGCTCAGACCTTCTAGATACTATTGTATGGATGACGGAAGAGTCATCATCTCATCAGAGGTCGGTGCTTTAAAGGTAGATGAAAAGCACATCCTTAAAAAGGAAAGACTGCATCCCGGAAAGATGCTTCTTGTTGATACAAAGCAGGGCGCAGTGATTCAGGATTTTGAGCTTAAGCAGCGCTATGCGAGCAGCAAGCCCTATGGTGAATGGCTCGATTCCAACCTTATAAATCTGCATGATCTGAAGATACCGAATGAAAAGATAAAAAAATACGAGCCGGATGAACTGATAAGACTTCAGAAGTCATTCGGATATACATACGAGGATTACAAGGAGCAGATCTGTCTCATGGCCCTTAACGGCAGCGAGCATATAGGAGCCATGGGTATAGATACACCTCTTGCGGTACTCTCAAAGCAGTATCAGCCGCTGTTTTACTATTTCAAGCAGCTCTTTGCCCAGGTTACAAATCCTCCGATCGATGCGGTCAGAGAAAAGATCGTTACCGCAACAACGGTATATGTCGGAAAAAACGGCAATCTTTTGGAGGAAAAGCCCGAAAACTGCGAAGTACTTAAGATAAGAAATCCGATCTTATCAGATCTTGATCTGTTAAAGATATCCCAGTTAAACAAGCCGGGACTTATAGCTAAGAAAGTATCAATGCTCTTCTACAAGTCTACTCCTCTTGAGAGAGCCATTGATCACCTTTGCGTCGAAGTTGACAGAGCATACAAGGACGGCGCAACCATACTTATTCTCTCCGACAGGGGTGTTGACGAAAACCACGTAGCCATACCTTCACTTCTAGCCGTGGCGGCTGTACACAATCACCTGGTAAGGACAAAGAAGTGCACTGCTATGTCTCTTATCCTTGAATCAGGCGAGCCCAGAGAGGTACACCATTTCGCAACACTCCTGGGATTCGGTGCGAGTGCCGTTAATCCCTATCTGGCACATGCATCCATCATGCGTCTCATTGAAGAGGGGATACTTGACAAGGACTATTATGCAGCCTGTGATGATTATGACAATGCTGTCATCCAGGGCATCGTAAAGATCGCATCAAAGATGGGCATATCGACCATCCAGTCATACAGAGGAAGCCGCATTTTCGAGGCTGTCGGCATTCATCAGTCTGTAATAGATAAGTACTTTACCGGTACGGTATCACGTATCGGCGGCATAACACTTGAGGATATAGCTGCTAATACTGACAGACAGCATTCAAAGGCATTCGATCCACTGGGGCTTGCTACCGACATGACTATTGACTCTATCGGTCGACACAAGATGCGCTCACAGGGAGAGGAACACAGATACAATCCTCAGACGATTCATATGCTGCAGCTTGCAACACGCGAGGGAAGCTATGAGAAATTTAAGCAATACACTCAGATGGTTGATTCTGAACAGACAGGATATATAAGAAGCCTTATGGATTTTGATTATCCAAAAGAAGGTGTTCCCATCGATGAAGTAGAGAGCGTTGATGAGATCGTAAAGAGATTCAAGACCGGTGCCATGTCATACGGCTCTATATCTGAAGAGGCTCATGAAGCACTCGCCATTGCCATGAACAGACTCAAGGGCAAGTCAAACAGCGGTGAAGGCGGCGAATCGGATGAGAGACTTGAGAGCGCAGGCACGGATCATGACAGGAGCTCTGCGATAAAGCAGGTAGCAAGCGGAAGGTTTGGCGTAACCAGCAGATATCTTATAAGTGCAAGAGAGATACAGATAAAGATGGCTCAGGGAGCAAAGCCGGGCGAGGGCGGACACCTTCCCGGAAAGAAGGTCTATCCCTGGATAGCAAAGACAAGACATTCAACACCGGGAGTCAGTCTTATATCTCCTCCTCCTCACCATGACATCTATTCGATAGAAGATCTTGCTCAGCTTATATACGATCTAAAGAATGCGAACAGGAATGCACGCATCTCGGTCAAGCTCGTTTCAGAAGCAGGAGTGGGAACGATAGCTGCGGGTGTCGCAAAGGCAGGCGCAGGAGTAATACTTATCTCAGGCTATGACGGAGGAACGGGCGCCGCACCCTTAAGCTCAATACATAACGCAGGTCTTCCCTGGGAGCTTGGTCTTGCCGAGACTCACCAGACATTAAAGCAAAACGGCTTAAGGAGCAGGGTAGTGATAGAAACAGACGGAAAGCTCATGAGCGGCAGGGATGTAGCGATCGCTGCGATACTCGGTGCAGAGGAATTCGGTTTTGCGACGGCTCCTCTTGTAACACTCGGATGCGTTATGATGAGAGTCTGCAACCTTGATACATGCCCGATGGGTGTTGCTACACAAAACCCCGAGCTTAGAAAGAGATTTATAGGTAAGCCCGAGTATGTAGAAAACTTCATGAGGTTTATCGCACAGGAACTTAGAGAATACATGGCAAGACTCGGTGTCAGAAAAGTAGACGAGCTTGTTGGCAGGATAGATCTTATAAAGAAAAAGGAAGGCTTGAGCGGGATAGAATCAAAGATAGAGCTTGACCGCATAATCACTGATGAGACTGAGGGCAGCAACATATTTGATCCAAAGGATATATATGACTTTGAACTTAATAACAAGAAGGATCAGAGGCTTCTCGATAATGAAAAGTCTATTTCAGAAGCCATAAAGGGAGGAAAGAAGGCAAAGCTTGATGTAGAGGTTGAAAACATCGACAGAGCATTCGGTACTCTTATCGGAGCTGAGATAACAAGAGCAAATCACGAAGGATTAAAGGAAGATACTATAGTGATCGACTGCAAAGGCGCAGGCGGACAGAGCTTCGGCGCATTTATCCCAACAGGTCTTACCCTTGATCTTACGGGTGATTCAAACGACTACTTCGGAAAAGGCTTATCGGGCGGAAAGCTTATCATAAAGGCACCCAAAGATGCAGGCTATGATGCCGAGAACAACATAATAGTAGGAAATGTTGCACTGTACGGAGCAACAAGCGGTGAAGCATATATCGCAGGAATGGCAGGCGAGAGATTCTGTGTAAGAAACTCCGGTGCAAAGACAGTTGTAGAAGGAGTCGGAGAACACGGCTGCGAATATATGACAGGCGGTGTTGCGGTTATTCTGGGAAGCACGGGAAAGAACTTTGCAGCCGGCATGAGCGGCGGTATCGCATATGTCCTTGACGAGCACAGCACTCTTTACAGAAACCTTAACAAGGAGATGGTGCTCATGGAAAAGGTAGAGCACAAGGCAGATAAAGAGGAGCTTAGAAACCTTCTTGAAAATCACGTTAGATATACGGGTTCAAAAAAGGCAAAGGCAGTCCTTGATGACTTTGAAAACTATCTGTCAAAGTTTAAAAAGATAATACCTGCGGACTATAAGAGGATAATGCAGTATACCGAAGGATTCATCGAACAGGGACTCAGTCTTGAGGAGGCACAGATCGATGCATTCTATGCAGCAACCTCAAAAGGAGGTGACAGATAATGGGAAAGCCTACAGGATTTCTGGATTATGAAAGAACTGACTCTGCTGCAGTTAAGCCGCAGGATCGGATAAAGAACTTTAACGAGTTTCATACATATCTTGACAGAAAGGATCAGATGATACAGGCAGCTCGCTGCATGGACTGCGGCATACCTTTCTGTCAGGCAGGCGTGATGATATCGGGTATGGCAAGCGGATGTCCGCTAAATAACCTCGTACCCGAAACAAACGAGCTTGTTTACAGGGGAAACTGGGAACAGGCATATATAAGACTGTCAAAGACCCACTCATTCCCCGAGTTTACATCAAGGGTATGTCCTGCTTTATGCGAAGCGGCATGCACGTGCGGCCTTCACAGCGCGCCGGTATCTACAAAGGATAACGAGGCAGCCATAATCGATTATGCATTTGAGCATGATCTTGTTAGGGAAGAGATACCAAAAGTTAGGACAGGCAAGAAGGTAGCAGTAATAGGAAGCGGCCCTTCGGGACTTGCCTGTGCTCAGCTTCTTAATAAGAGAGGCCACAGCGTGACTGTATTTGAAAGGAGCGATAGGATCGGCGGACTCTTAAGATACGGCATACCCAACATGAAGCTAGACAAGAGAAAGATAGACAGAAGAGTAAGCCTTATGCAGCAGGCAGGCATCGAGTTTAAATGCGGCATCAATGTCGGGAAGGACATAAGCGCAGATAAGATCTTAAAGGAATACGACAGAGTGGTACTGTGCTGCGGCGCTTCAAACCCGAGAGACATAAAGGCAGACGGAAGAGATGCAAAGGGTATCTACTTTGCTGTGGATTTTCTAAAGGAAGTGAGCAAAAAGCTCATGGATAATGACTATGACAGCGACAGGGTGATAAATGCCGGTGATTTCAGCTTCGTATCCCTTAAGGGAAAGAAAGTCATAGTCATAGGCGGAGGCGATACGGGTAATGACTGCGTTGGAACGAGCATTAGACTGGGAGCTGAGCTTGTCACTCAGATCGAGATGATGCCTCCCGCTCCCCAAATGAGAGCAGACAGCAACCCTTGGCCCGAATGGCCAAAGGTATTAAAGACTGACTACGGCCAGGAGGAAGCTATATATAAATACGGCAGCGATCCCAGGATATTCAAGACGACGGTTACCGGGTTTTTAAAGGATAAGAAAGGAAATCTTACAGGTGTTAAGACTGTCGAGCTTGAAAGAGTACTTGATAAGGAAAGCGGACGCATGAACATGGTCCCCGTTAAGGGAACTGAAGAAGAGCTTAAGGCAGATATTGTCCTTATCGCAGCAGGATTTCTTGGAAGCGAGAGCTATGTGACGGATCAGTTTAAGGTCGATATCAACGAAAGGACAAATGTAAAGACCGATCCCGGCTCTCACAAGACATCGAATGACAGGATATTTACTGCAGGAGACATGCACAGAGGCCAGTCGCTTGTTGTATGGGCCATAGCAGAGGGAAGAGAGGCCGCAAAGCAGGTCGATGAATCCCTGATGGGTTATTCAAATTTCTAGATCGCCTATAAAATACTTGCATATAGGATTGTCCTGTTGTATAACCAATTTATAAGCAGGACAAAGGCGTTCTGAGACAGATGTGCATGCATCTGTTTCGGGGCGCTTATTTTTTGGAGGAAATATGTTAAAGATCAATGAAGATTATCTAAAACTGAGAGGAAGCTATCTGTTTTCCGACATAGCAAAAAAGGTAAAGGCATACTCTTTGGCAAACCCTGCTAAAAAGATAATAAGGCTTGGCATAGGAGATGTGACTCTTCCTCTTGCGGATGCTGTTATCGATGCGCTCCATGGCGCAGTTGACGAGATGGGAAGCAAAGAGACTTTTAAAGGCTATGCTCCCGATCTTGGATATGAGTTTTTAAGAAATACGATAGTTGATAAGGTCTACAAACCCCTTGGATGTGACATTGAGAGCGATGAGATATTTGTAAGCGACGGAGCAAAATCCGATTCCGGAAACATCCAGGAGATATTTGCACGCGACAATGTCATAGCAGTCTGTGATCCAGTTTATCCGGTTTATGTTGATTCAAACGTTATGGCAGGAAGAACGGGAAGCTTTGATGAATTAAACGGCAAGTGGTCCGATGTACTCTACATGCCATGCACAAAGGAAAATAACTTCACACCCGAGATACCAGATAAGGAAGCAGACGTCATATATCTTTGCTTTCCAAATAACCCAACCGGTGAAGTCATAACAAAGGATGAGCTTCAAAAATGGGTCGATCATGCAAATCATACGGGAGCGGTGATCATATTTGATGCAGCATATGAAGCCTATATAAGTGAGGATAACATACCTCACAGCATATATGAATGCGAGGGAGCGAGTCAGTGTGCCATAGAGCTAAGATCATTTTCAAAAAATGCCGGCTTTACGGGTCTGAGACTCGGGTTTACCGTCGTACCAAAGGAGCTTGTAAGAGGCGGCACAAAACTAAACGCTCTCTGGGCAAGAAGACACGGAACAAAGTATAACGGAGCTCCCTACATTGTACAGAAGGCCGGAGAGGCAGTCTATTCCGATATAGGTCAGAAGCAGATAAAAGAGCAGATAGCATATTACAAGAGGAATGCGACATATATATATGAGAGTCTTAAAAAGCTTGGCTATGAAGTATACGGAGCCATAAACTCTCCCTATATATGGCTTAAGACTCCGGATAAGATGACAAGCTGGGAATTCTTTGACATGCTCTTAAACAAGGCAGCAGTCGTAGGCACACCGGGTGTGGGATTCGGACCTCACGGTGAAGGATACTTCAGACTCACTGCTTTCGGTGACCATGAAGCTACAAAAGAAGCTGTTAAAAGGATTAACCTATTGACAAGGTAGGTAGATGCGTGGTATATTACCTACCAGTAAAGTAGGTAAAGGAGCATCTGCCATGGAAAAACTTATATATATGGACAATGCAGCCACAACAAGGGTTGCAAAGGAAGTGCTTGATTCAATGCTTCCGTATTTTACAGAGTACTACGGAAATCCATCAAGCGCATATACATTCGCAGGAAGGATAGCTGACGATGTCCTAAAGGCAAGGGGAAAGATAGCTGAGATCATCGGTGCAAAGGAAAGAGAGATATTTTTTACCGGCGGCGGGAGCGAATCCGACAACTGGGCCATAAAGGGCGTTGCCGATGCATTAAGTAAAAAAGGCAATCATATCATAACGACAAAGATAGAGCATCATGCCGTTTTGCATACTTGTCAGTTTCTGGAAAAACACGGATATGAAGTAACATATCTTAATGTAGACAAAAACGGCATCGTCGATCTTGACGAACTTAAAGATGCCATAACAGACAAGACGATCCTTATTTCTGTTATGTTTGCAAACAACGAGATAGGTACCATCGAGCCCATAAAGGAGATAGGACGTATCGCTCATGAAAAAGGAGTTTATTTTCATACCGATGCGGTCCAGGCTTTCGGCCATGTACCGATTAACGTTGATGAATTAAACATCGATCTGATGAGTACGAGCGCTCACAAGATAAACGGACCAAAGGGGATAGGATTCTTATATATCCGTTCGGGGATAAAGATATCAAACCTCATCCACGGCGGAGCGCAGGAATACTCAAAGAGAGCGGGAACAACAAACGCCGCATCCATCATCGGATTTGCAAAGGCAGCAGAGCTTGCCGCAAAGAACATGGATGAGACAATAAGATATGAGAGCAGCCTGCGTGACAGACTGATAAAGAGAGTCACAAAGGAGATACCGTATTCGATAGTTAACGGTGATCTTAATAACAGACTCTCAAACAATGCAAACTTCTGCTTCAGATTCATTGAGGGAGAGTCACTGCTCATTCAGCTCGATCAAAGCGGCATATGCGCTTCCAGCGGTTCTGCCTGCACATCGGGAAGCCTTGATCCTTCACATGTGCTCTTGGCTATAGGCCTTCCGCATGAGATAGCTCACGGTTCTGTAAGGCTTACGATATCAAATGAAACAACTATCGAGGATATCGATTATGCGGTCGAGACCCTTAAAAAGATAATAGACAGATTAAGGAGCATGTCTCCGCTATATGAGGATTTTGTAAAGAAGAATGAGGAGGCGGCAAGATGAGTCAGGTCACGGAATACAGCAGCAAGGTAATGGATCATTTCTCTAATCCGAGAAATGTGGGAGAAATTGAAGATCCTTCAGGAGTAGGGACAGTCGGAAACGCAAAGTGCGGCGACATCATGAGGATGTATCTTGATATTGATGAAGATCATGTGGTAAGAGATGCCAAGTTTAAGACTTTCGGCTGCGGTGCCGCTATTGCAACAAGCTCCATGGCAACAGAGCTTGTAAAGGGAAAGACTGTTGATGAGGCGCTGAAGGTTACAAACAAGGCTGTCATGGAAGCTCTTGACGGACTTCCGCCGGTAAAGGTGCACTGTTCGCTCCTTGCGGAAGAAGCAATCCATGCGGCGCTGTGGGACTATGCCACAAAAAATAACATAACAATTGATGGACTAAAGCCCCCGGTAAATGATATAAATGAAACAGAGGAGTTTTATCAGACTCAAGGCTAAGCACTCAGGAGGAAAAGTATTGAACATCCAGCAGATAAAATATGTACTCGAAGTGGCAGCAAGCTCATCTATGAGAGATGCTGCGACCAGGCTTTTCATATCTCAGCCTGCTCTTTCATCGAGCATAAGGGATCTTGAAGACGAGCTTGGGATACTCTTGTTTGAAAGGACAAACAAGGGCATCACGCTCACAGACGAAGGCAGGGAGTTTGTAAACTATGCAAAGAAGGCTGTAGGCCAGTATGAGATATTAGAGGACAGATATCTTTCAAGGGACAGCGACAAGGCTCATTTCAGCGTATCCACACAGCACTACAACTTTGCGATAAAGGCATTTGCGGATGTGATAAAGAAGGACTATCCGGAAAAGTTCAACTTTTCCATCCATGAAACAAAAACAAAGCATGTGCTTGAGGATGTAAGGACTCTAAAGAGCGAAGTAGGCGTCATATCCTTTTCGGGAGCAAACGAGAGCGTCATCAAAAAGCTCTTTAAGGAATACCAGCTTGACTTTACCCCTCTTATGAAGAGAGAGACATACATATACGTATGGGAGGATCATGAGTTTGCAGGAAGGAAGGAGATCTCCCTTGACGAGCTTAAGGATTATCCGTGCGTTACCTTTGACCAGAGCGATGAGGGCAACTTCTATCTTACAGAGGAAGCAATGGCCGACTATGACTTTGAAAAGATGATAAAGTCAGACGATCGAGCTACAACTATGGAACTTATCGCAGATCTTAAGGGCTATTCTATCGGAAGCGGAATGCTATCTGGCGACGATGTTATCTTAAAGGGCCTCGTATCCATCAAGCTAAAGGAAGAGGATCCTCTTATGATAGGATATATAACAAGACAGGGAAGCAGCATGAGCGAATACGGAAAGGCATATATTGAGGAACTTTTAAAATATAAGGAGTTATAAGCGTCTCTTATCGCTCACGATAAAAACGGTCAAATTTTCAAAACTGAATATCGATGCTATGATAAGACCATCAAAGCAAGCATTGCACTAAGGAGGAAAACAGATATGAAAAAGATGCAGATGTGTATGTGTATGAATATTCGAATGCTTAACCCCCGGGTGTGCAATACGGCCTGTTATCCGACTCATTCGTCGGATGAACGGATCAGATGATCTGTCATTTCAGATAATTGATCAGCCGATGCCCGGGGAATAAACCGGGCATTTTTTATTGCCCGAATACAGGACATCATAAAACAGGATTTGAAAATAAAAGGAGATAATAAAAATGAGCGATTACAGATTTGAAACATTACAGATACATGTGGGACAGGAAGAAGCAGACAGCGCAACAGACGCAAGAGCGGTCCCGATATACCAGACAACATCATATGTCTTCCATGACAGCAAGGATGCGGCAGACCGCTTCTCGCTTTCAGCAGGAGGAAATGTTTACGGAAGGATAACAAATACGACACAGGATATTCTGGAAAAGAGACTGGCTTCTTTGGAAGGAGGAAGCGCAGCACTCGCAGTTGCAACAGGAGCTGCAGCGATAAGCTATACGATCGAAGCCCTTGCACCAAACGGCGGACACGTTGTTGCACAGAAGACTATCTACGGCGGAAGCTTCAATCTTTTGTCACACACGCTTCCTCAATACGGTATCGAGACAACGTTTGTTGATGCACACGACCTTAACGAAGTCGAAAATGCCATAAAGGATAACACAAGGGTCGTATATCTTGAGACACTCGGAAACCCCGGAAGCGATATCCCGGATATCGATGCAATAGCTGAAATAGCACACAAGAGAGGGATACCTGTTGTAGTTGATAACACATTCGGAACACCTTATCTTATAAAGCCCTTCGAGCACGGAGCTGACATAGTCGTTCATTCGGCTACAAAGTTTATCGGAGGACACGGAACTACACTCGGCGGAATAATCATCGAGTCAGGAAAGTTTGACTTTAAGGCAGGAAACAGATTCCCTCATATCACAGAGCCAAACCCCAGCTATCACGGACTGTCATTTTATGACGCACTCGGTCCCGCAGCATTTGTGACATATATCCGCACGATCTTACTCAGAGATACAGGTGCAAGCATCTCGCCGTTTAATGCATTCCTTCTCTTGCAGGGCGTTGAGACTCTTTCACTAAGACTCGAGCGTCATGCATACAACACAAAGAAGGTCGTTGAATATCTTTCAAACCATCCGCAGGTTGAGAAGGTCAATCACCCGGCTGTTGCAGATCATCCCGATCACGAGCTCTACAAGAGATTCTTCCCCAACGGAGGAGCTTCGATCTTTACATTTGATATAAAAGGCGGTCAGGAAGAGGCATGGAAGTTTATCGATAACCTAAAGATCTTCTCGCTGCTTGCAAATGTAGCAGATGTTAAGAGCCTTGTTATCCATCCCGCATCAACGACTCATTCACAGCTGTCACAAAAGGATCTTTTGGATACAGGAATAAAGCCTAACACAATAAGACTCTCAATAGGTACAGAGCATATCGATGACATAATAGCAGACCTTGAGAACGGTTTTGCTGCAATAAGATAAGTATTGGCAGGGCTTGGCCCTGCCATATCAATGAAACGGGAGACTAAAGATGGGATTTAATACGATCGCCGTTCACGGCGGTATAAAGGATGAGAGCAAATCTGCGATCAATCCGCCCGTGTACCTGTCATCGACATTCATCCAGCCCGACACCGAGACAGAAGGAGAATACTGCTACTCTAGAGGAAACAATCCGACAAGAGCAAGCGTTGAAGATCTTGCTGCCGCTATGGAAGGCGCAAAATTTGCGCTCGCCACATCAAGCGGAATGGCTGCTACAAGCCTTGTCTTTGAACTTTTAAAGGAAGGAGACAAGATACTTATAAACAATAACGTATACGGCGGGACCTGGAGGTTTGTATCAAACCTGTTTGAAAACAGAGGCCTTGTATATGAGATAGTCGATGACTTTAACACATATGATCTAAAGGATTCGGATGCAAAGCTTGTCTTTATAGAGACACCGTCAAACCCTCTTTTGGAAGTGACGGATATAAGAAGGGTATGCGAAGCTGCTCATAAAAAGGGAATGACAGTAATAGTCGACAACACCTTTATGACATCATACCTTCAAAGGCCGCTTTTGCTTGGAGCGGATATAGTGATCTATTCCGCAACAAAGTACTACGGCGGTCATTCGGATCTCTTGGCAGGCCTGATCCTTTTAAATGATGAGAAGATCTATGAGAGATTCAGGTTTTTAAGAAACACGCTTGGAGGGATCCTTTCGCCTTTTGATCGTTTTTGCTGATGAGAGGCATGAGAACGCTGGCTCTAAGGCTTGAAAAGCAGCAGGAAAATGCAAAAGGGATAGCTCATTTCCTTGAAAGCCATGACGGAGCAGACAGGGTTTATTATCCGGGACTTAAGTCAAACAGAGGGTATGAGATCCAGCTTGAGCAGGCATACGGGCCGGGTGCTGTCTTATCATTTGAACTTAACGAAACAGACTATGACTTAAAGACTTTTGTAGCAAATCTTAAATACTTTGCATTTGCGGTAAGTCTTGGCGGAGTAGAATCCCTGATCTGTCGACCTTCGACTATGACACATGAATCATATAAGAAAGAACTTCAGGAAAAAATAGGTATAAGACCAAATCTTTTAAGATTATCACCCGGCATCGAAGATATCGATGATCTTTTGGATGATCTTAAGAATGCTTTTATAAAAGCAAGGAGGACATTATGAAAAAAACACTTAAAGCAATAACAATACTCACACTTGTATCAGTACTTCTGATCTCGGGATGCGGCAAGACTGATACGAGCACCTATGAAAAGATCAAAAAGGATAAATACATAACATTTGCAACGGAAGGAACATATGCGCCTTATTCATTCCATGATGACAGCGGCGCACTTGTAGGATTTGATGTTGAGATAGCAAGAGCGATCGCTGACAAGCTCGGAGTCGAGGCAAGATTTACGGAGACTCAGTGGGACGGCATCATCGCAGGCCTTGATGCAAAAAAGTATGACGCGATCTCAAACCAGGTCAGCATCACAGACGAGAGAAAACAGAAGTATCTCTTCTCAGATCCATATACATATGTATACGGAGTCGTGATAGTAAATGAAGACAACAATGATATAAACAGCTTTGAGGATCTGAACGGAAAAGACGTTTCGCTAACCATCACGAGCAACTGGGCTCAGGTGGCCGCAAGCTACGGAGGAAAGATCGTATCAACGAGCGGATTCAATGAATCCATCCAGCTCGTGCTTCAAAACAGAGCAGATGCCACCGTAAACGACAATGTAACATTTTATGACTTTATCGCTAATCAGCCCGATGCAAAGGCAAAGATAGTCGCTACAAGCAATGAGGCTACCGAATCGGCGATCCTAATAAGACAGGGAGATGACGATCTTCAAAAAGCGGTAAACGATGCTCTTTCACAGCTAAGAAGCGAAGGAAAGCTTGCAGAGATATCACAAAAGTACTTCGGTACGGACATAACAAAACCTAACTAAGCAAAAAAACCAATGCAGACGGAGAAAGATTATGAGTATAAGATTAATTGAAATACTGATCGATTCACTGCCCAAAATACTCTTGCCGGGGCTTATCTATACCATACCTTTAACTCTTATCTCGTTTGCATTGGGTTTTTTAATTGCAGTCTTTGTTGCGATAATAAGGATAGCGAACATAAAGATCCTTACGCATATATGCCGCTTCTATGTATGGGTATTCAGGGGAACGCCGCTTCTTGTCCAGCTCTTTATCATTTTTTACGGTCTTCCCGGTATCGGTGTAAACATTGAAGCCATACCGTCAGCGATAATCGCTTTCTCGTTAAATGTCGGAGCATATGCATCGGAAACGATAAGAGGTTCAATTCTTGCCATACCAAAGAGTCAGACGGAAGGAGCTGTAAGCTGCGGCCTTTCAATGGGTCAGACCATGGCCCATGTCATTCTCCCGCAGGCAGTAAAAAACTGTATCCCGGCTCTCTTTAATACCTTCATATCACTTGTCAAGGATACATCGCTTGCGGCAAACATCACCATAACCGAGATGTTCATGGCAACGCAGCGAATAGTAGCAGTGACATATGAACCTCTTGCTCTTTATATAGAGGTCGCATTCATCTACCTGATCTTCTGTACGGGACTGACATATCTGCAAAAGAAGGTCGAGTACAATCTTTCAAGGTACAAACAAGCAGCAAAGGTAAAGAAAAATGATAAGAGTTGAAAACCTTTATAAATCCTTCGGGGACAGGCAGATCCTAAAAGGAATAGATATAGAAGTAAATACAGGAGAGACTGTCGCGATCCTTGGCCCTTCCGGTTCGGGAAAATCAACAACTCTAAGATGCATCAACCAGCTTGAAAAGGCTGACAGCGGATATCTAATGATAGGAGAGAATAGATACGATCTGGCAAAGCTAACCAAGGAGGATCTAAGACAGATCCATTCATCCACCGCGATGGTATTTCAAAACTTCAGCCTCTTTGAAAACAAGACGGCTCTAAACAACATAATGCTTCCTCTAATAAAGGCAAAGAAGTATTCAAAGCATGAAGCATATGTGACAGCGATATCCTATCTTGAAAAGGTAGGGCTTTTACCCTGGAAGGATCATTATCCCGCGCAGTTATCAGGCGGACAGGCTCAAAGAGTGGGCATAGCCAGAGCTCTTGCACTAAAGCCGAGTGTGATACTGTTTGACGAACCGACATCCGCTCTCGATCCCGAGATGGTACAGGGTGTTTTACAGATAATAAAGGAGATATCAAACGAGCGCATAACATCGATCATAGTCACCCATGAGCTTGAATTTGCCAAAGACGTGGCAGATCATGTAGTATTTATGGAAGACGGTGTCGTTCTGGAGAAGGGGAAAACAAAAGATGTATTTAAAAACCCAAAAAATCCGAGAACGCTTAGGTTTCTCGGAAACTTTGCAGACAGACCCGAATATATCATCTGACGGGAGATAAAAAATGAGAGCTGATAACGCATTTATTGAATTTGAATCGGATATAGAGGGATCTTTCCCCGAGATATATGAACTGAATATAGTCAGCGGAGGCTGCCATATATACGGATATCTCTTGCAGCCGGATAAAAGAAATGAAGGTCCGTATCCGACAGTGATCATGAGCCACGGATTTCCGGGATATACGACAAACAATGATCTCGAGCTTGCACTCATGAGAACAGGATGCGTTGTCATACATATGAATCACAGGGGAGCCTGGGGAAGCGACGGAGAGTATCTGTTCACAAACCTTAAGGATGATCTTATAGCCATAGCCAAATGGGCACATAACCCTGCGATAGCCGATCAATACGGTATTGATACAGGTAACATCTTTCTTGTGGGACATTCAATGGGAGGCCAGAGCGTTTTAAATGCAGCAAAGGATCTTGAGTTTTTAAAGGGCGTTGCAGCACTTGCTCCATATGATATAGGAGCGGCATTTCGCTATCATATGGAAAAGGATCTGTTCCTTATGATAGAAACAGAAGGCCAGTGCCTAAAGATGAACTCTGCAAGCGAAGTCTATGAGAATGCACTCATCAACCAGCAGACACTGAGCATATTAAACAGATACGAGGATCTTTCAAAGCACAACGTACTGCTTGTTGAGGCAAGTCTTGACAGTGTAGCACCGCCCGATAAGATGATAAAGCCGCTTGCCGACAAGTTAAGTCAGATAAACGTATCCTTAACATACGAAGCGATACAGAGCTCTCACAGCTTTGTGGGCCAGAGGATGAAGCTTACCCGTATCGTCGCCAGCTGGATAGAGAGTGTTATAAGCTAAGCTTATCACCAACGATAAAACCAAACGAATTTTCAAAACTTATCGAGCATGTTATGCTCATATCAGATCAAAACAAGGAGGAAAAACATTATGAAAAAATTACAGATGTGTAGATGTTGTATACGAATGTTTGACTCCCGGGTTATGATAAATCCCAGGGCGCATGCCTATGCGCTACATCCTGAGTATGGACGATGTTGATATATGATCCAGAAAGATTTATGCGATTAACCCCGGGAGAAAAAATGATCTACCCGGGTATTTTTTTACCCTAAATACAATTTACACAGAAAAAGAGGAGAAAACAAAAATGAAAAACAATATAAGAAAGATTATAACAGCAGCACTTGCACTCACACTTACATTTTCACTTACAGCTTGCGGAGGTGCAGCAAAGAAAGAGATAAAGACAGATGCAGCAGCAACTACACAGACAAGCGAAGAAACAGCTCAGGCACCTGAACAGGCAGCAAACACTGTAATTAAGGTTGGAGCAAACATCACACCTCACTCAGAGATACTTGAGCAGGCAAAGCCGATCCTTGAAGAAAAGGGCATCACACTTGAGATCGTAAAGCTTGAGGATTCTATCACACCCAACACCGGAGTAATAGAGGGAAGTTTAGATGCAAACTACTTCCAGCATGTACCTTACCTTGAGCAGTTCAACAAGGAAAATGGTTCGGATCTTGTTTCAATAGGTGCTATCCACTATGAGCCTTTCGGAGTATATGCAGGCAAGACAACAGACCTTGCAGCACTTCCTGATGGAGCACTGATCGCAGTTCCAAACAACGTAACAAATGAAGCAAGAGCGCTTTTACTCCTTGCACAGGAAGGCATCATCAAGCTTAAGGACGATGCAGGCATCAATGCAACTGTTGAAGATATCGTTGAAAATCCCAAGAACGTAGAGTTTAAGGAACTTGCACCCGAACAGCTCGTTGCAGCTCTTCCCGATGTTGATGTAGCAGTCATAAACGGTAACTATGCTATAGAGGGCGGCCTTCATGTAAGCCAGGCACTCGCAGTTGAAGCAAACGACGGACTTGCAGCTACTACATACGGAAACATCATCGCAACAAGCAAGGACAAGGAAAACGATGAAGCGCTCAAGGTACTCGTAGAGGTATTGCAGAGCGAGGATATCAGCAAATTTATCAACGACACATATGACGGAGCAGTAGTTCCGCTCAACTAATACATTAAAAGGAAACAGCTATGATAGGGTTTGAATACTACAATCCGGCAAAGATAGTGTTCGGAGAAGACAGTGAAAAAAAGATCTTAGATCTTTTAAAGGAATACAAAGTGACTTCACTGTTACTAGTATACAGCGGAGACTTCATAAAGAGTCTCGGTATATATCAGGTGATAAAGGACGCGGTAGATGAACTTAATATAAGCTTTTATGAGAACGGGAGTGTTGTTCCCAATCCGTCAATAGAGCTTGTAAGAGAACTTGTTGATCTTGGCAAGAAAAACAGTGTTGATTTCGTTTTGGCCGTAGGAGGCGGCAGTTCCATAGATACTGCAAAAGCCATAGCACTCGGCATCCCTTATAACGGGGATGTGTGGGACTTCTTTGAAAAAGGAGTCTCACCAAAAGAAGTGCTTCCGATAGGCGTCATAGCAACAACGGCTTCAAGCGGATCAGAGACCAGCAACTGCGCGATACTCTCAAATAAGGAGTTTAAACTCGGTTTTGAAGATGACAGGATAATACCCAAGTTTGCGATAATGAATCCCAAGTTTACCGTCAACCTTCCGGCCTACCAGACATATGCAGGGATAGCGGATGTACTCTCTCACCTTCTTGAAAGATATTTTTCGGATGAGGCTCATTCAGATACCACAGACTATCTCATCGAAGGAGCGATAAGAGCACTGCTTGTAAATGCGGACAAGCTTATAAATGATCCAAAGGATATAAATGCCAGAGGAGAGATACAGTGGCTTGCAAGCGTTGCACACAATAACTTCTTAGATGCAGGAAGAAGAGCCGACTGGGGAAGCCACAGGATAGAGCATGAGCTCTCTGCTCAGTACAACATCACCCACGGAGAGGGAATGGCTGTTGTTACCGTAGCCTGGACAAAGTATGCGGCAAATGTAAAGCCGTGGAGACTTGCACTTCTTGCAAGCAGGGTATTTAACGCAGACTCATACAACTATTCCGAAAAGGAAAGAGCACTGATACTATCTGACAAGCTTGAACAGTTCTTTAAAAAGCTAAGACTTAAGACTACTTTAAAGGAACTTGGAATAGATGAGAGACACTTTGATGAAATGGCAAACAGAGCCACAAGAGGCGGACACGTCGGCCACTATATAGAACTTGATGCCAAGGCATTTAAGGAAGTGCTTGCTTTGGCACTTTAATAAATAATGAAAGGAAGATAAAAAAATGGCAAGAGTAAATTTAAAAACACCGGATGAACTTACAGGAGAAGCAAGAAAGGCATACGAAGAGCTTGAGGCAGCAGGCAAGATAACCAACATGAAGCTTGTTATGCTTCAGGACTACGGAACATACAAGGCTTTCATGGGCTGGTATGATTCATGGGGCAGCCTTGTAAAGGTAGTAGGCGAGCGTGCTGCAACGATCTATGCTCACTCAGTCTCAACAACAAACGGATGCCAGCTGTGCTCACTGTTTTTCATAAGCGATCTTAAGGCTCTCGGTCTTGATCCCAACAACTTTGAGACAAGCGAGAACGAAAAGCTCTTACAGCAGCTTGGCCAGCAGATCGTAAAGGATCCCACAAAGGTTTCAGATGAATTATTAAATGGCCTCAGAAAATTCTATTCAGATGAAGAGATCATTGTGATCGTAGGATTCGGTGCCCAGATGCAGGCAACAAACAACTTCAACTCTGTTTTGGGAGTAGATGTTGACAAGAGACTCCTTCCCTTGAAGGATCAGTTCAAACCCGCAACATGGAGAGATGTCCTCTCATAAAATAATTGATGCTGTAGCCGCTGGAATGGCATAGGTTTCATAGACCGAAGTTGTCGGTTCGAGTCCGATCAGCATCTATACTGCGATAATAAATATTTATCGCTAACGATAGGATCTATCGAATTTTCATATATAGGATCCGATGATATGATATTACCATAACGAGCAAGGAGAAAAGTTCATGAGATCAGTAAGTATTGAAAACAGAACATGTACATGCTGTCGAATAATCACATCCCGGAAGAAGGATGTATCATTCGATCATGTTAATGTGCGCTTATCTGATCGATGTTGATACTGACCAAATGCCCGGGAATCGATTTACGGTCCCCGGGCTTATTTTTTGCAAAAAAATGATTCGGATAAAGAAAGGAAAATAACAATGAGCATAAAGATAAATTCATTACTTATACACGGAGGAACAGACGGCGATGAGGTAACCGGAGCCGTAAACGTTCCTATCTACCAGACAACAACATACAAGCAGGACGGTATCGGCAAGAACAGAGGCTGGGAATACTCAAGAACGGGCAACCCCACAAGAGACGCTGCTGAAAAGCTCGTGGCAGATCTTGAGAAGGGAAGATACGGACTTGGATTTGCATCAGGCCTTGCAGCCATAAACACAGTCTTATCTCTTTTTGAAGCAGGAGACAGGCTTGTTGTATCGGACAACATCTACGGCGGGACATTCAGGATACTTGACAACGTATTCAATAAGTTCGGCATCACATATACGATAGTCGATACTTCAGATCCAAAGAAGGTTGAACAAGCCATAGATAAAGATGTAAAGGCAGTCTATGTTGAAAGCCCCGCAAACCCTCTTCTTACCGTTACGGATATCAGAGCGGTTGCCGATGTGGCTCATAAGCATGATCTTCTTCTTATCGTTGACAACACATTTTTAACACCTTACCTCCAAAGACCTTTGACACTCGGCGCGGATATAGTCATCCACAGCGGAACAAAATACCTCGGAGGACACAGCGATGTCATCTCAGGATTTGTAGTAGTTAACGATGATGAACTTGCAAAGAAGCTCTACTATCTTCAGAATGCCATAGGCGGAGTGCTTGCTCCCTGGGACAGCTTCCTTGTTATAAGAGGGATAAAGACTCTCGGAGTAAGAATGGACAGACATGTAGAAAATGCACAAAGGATCGCTAAATGGCTTAGCGAGAGTGACTACGTGAGCAAAGTCTACTATCCCGGACTTGAATCGGATCCCGGATATGAAGTACAGAAAAAGCAGGCAGACGGCGCAGGTGCGATGATATCGTTTGTCCTTGATGAAAGATATGATTATCGAAAGTTTTTTGAAAATCTTAAGATGATAACACTTGCAGAGAGCCTTGGCGGAGTAGAATCCCTTGTATGCCATCCCGCGACCATGACACATGCGGCTATACCCGCAGAGATAAGAAAAGAAGTGGGGATCGTTGATGAACTGATAAGATTTTCAGTAGGCATCGAAGATGTCGATGATCTGATAGACGATCTTAAGCAGGCGATCGAAAATGCTTTAAAGGAGGCAGACTGATATGGATGTATATATGAGCATTCAGGAAATGATAGGACATACTCCGATGATCAAACTGAATCATCTTAATGTAAAGGAAAGCGTAGGACTCTATGCAAAGCTTGAACTGGCAAATCCTGCAGGAAGCGTCAAGGACCGTGTCGGAGTATATATGGTAAAGGATGCGGAAGAAAAAGGACTCTTAAAACCCGGAGGAACGATAATAGAAGCAACTGCCGGAAACACAGGTATAGGCATAGCCATCGCAGCGCTTAACAGAGGATACAGAGTCATCTTTACGGTACCCGAAAAGTTTTCCATCGAAAAGCAGAAGGTCATGCAGGCTCTGGGAGCAGAGATAATCCATACCTCAAGGGAAGAAGGAATGCTTGGCGCAGAAAAAAAGGCCAACGAGCTTTTAGAAACAATACCCGGTGCAATAACCCTGGCTCAGTTTAGAAATCCTGCCAATCCTCTTGCTCACTACGAGACGACAGGCCCCGAGATCTATACACAGATGGACGGCAATATCGACTATCTGGTAGCGGGAGCAGGAAGCGGCGGAACATTCTCGGGCATAATGAAGCACTTAAAGGAAAAGAATAAGGACATAGTCGGAGTGCTTGCCGATCCTGTCGGTTCAGTGATAGGAGGCGGAGAGCATGCAGACTATGACATTGAAGGGATAGGAAATGACTTCATCGCCGATACGATGGATGTTTCATTCATAGACAAGGTAATAAAGATAAGAGATGATGAAGCCTTTGAAGCATCAAGGCTTTTAGCTAAAAAGGAAGGGATACTGGCAGGCTCGTCATCTGGAGCTGCTCTGTCAGCCGCATTAAAACTAGCGGATCAGATAGATAGCGGAAACATAGTAGTGGTCTTTCCTGACAGAGGAGACAGATACTTAAGCAAAGGACTTTTTTGATATGGCTGAGGTTTTTAAACTTGATCATGTTTACAAGAATTATAAGAATGACGGAAAGGAATTTTTAGCTTTAAAGGACGTTTCTCTTTCGATAAACGAAGGAGAGGTCTTCGGCATCATCGGAATGAGCGGTGCGGGAAAGTCTACGCTTGTCAGGACCTTAAACCGCCTGGAAGCCGTATCTGAGGGAAGCGTAAGCTTTTACGGACAGGATCTTTCCATTCTCAAGGACAAGGATCTGAGGCTTATCAGACGCCAGATCGCTATGATATTTCAAAGCTTTAACCTTCTTAATCAAAGAAGCGTAATAAGCAATGTGATGCAGCCTTTAAGGATCGCCGGCATCCCGAGAGCAAAGAGAAAAGAAAAAGCGCTTGAGATGCTAAGAGTCGTAGGTCTTGAGGATAAGAAGAATGAGTATCCTGCAAGGCTTTCAGGCGGACAGCGCCAGAGGGTTGCGATAGCAAGAGCTTTGGCCGCCGATCCAAAGGTCCTTTTATGCGATGAGGCAACGAGTGCACTCGATCCAAAGATGACAGGAGAGATACTCGATCTTTTAAAGACGATAAACGAGACAAGAAAGCTCACTGTCGTTATCATCACTCACGAGATGAGCGTTGTTGAAAAGATATGCGATAGAGTTGCCATAATCGATAAGGGTGAGCTTGCAGAGCTTGGAGAGGTAAAGGAGATATTCAGAAATCCAAAGTCAGAACCTGCAAGAAAACTCGTATTTCCGAGCAATCCGTTCGATCCTTCGGGAAACGATTCCAAACTTATAAGGATAGTATTTGACGGACTTGATGCAAACAGACCGTTCATTGCGGATCTTGTTGAAAAGACAGGAAAGAAGGTAAACATCCTAAGCGCCAATACAAAGTCTGTTAAGGGCATAGGATACGGACAGATGGTACTTGAGCTTCCTACGGATAAAAACGATCAGGAAATTATCATAAACTTCTTCAAGGATTCGGGACTGTCAGTTCAGGAGGTGAACAGAGCATGAGTGAATATATCATCGAAGCCATAAGAAACGGAATATTTGAAACACTGACAATGACATTCTTTGCATCTGTCCTTGCATACCTTGGGGGACTGCCTCTTGGCATAGTCTTATATGCATCTGCAAAGGATCGGATACTTTCAAACAGAGGAGTCAACTTTATAGTAGGGCTTATCGTCAACATATCAAGATCGCTGCCCTTTCTGATACTACTTGTTTTACTCATACCCTTTACGAGACTTGTCACAGGCTCATCGATCGGAACAAAGGCAAGCATCGTTCCGCTTACAGTGGGTGCCATCCCCATCGTTGCAAGGATGGTCGAGTCATCGTTAAGCGAGGTATCCCCGGGAATCATAGAGGCAGCTACTTCAATGGGGGCTTCACCGCTTTATATAATCACGCACTTTATCCTGCCTGAAGCAACACCTTCCCTTCTTTTGGGAGCAGCCATAAACATAGCTACAGTCCTTGGCTATTCCGCAATGGCCGGAGTCATAGGCGGAGGCGGACTAGGAGCCATAGCGCTGCAGTACGGATATTACAGATATCAGAAGGAAGTTTTATGGACTACGGTCACCATACTTGTCATCATGGTAATGGTGATACAGGAGAGCGGAAACGTGATCGCCAAAAAAGTCAGAAAGTAGTGTAAAAAACACTTGCATCTGACATCACCCTAATGTATAATACCGTTTGGACAAAGGCGTCTTGAAGGGAATGAGTATTCATCCCCTTTAAGGTGCTGTTTTTATATGCAAGCAGTTTATAGGAGGAAAAAAATATGTCATACGTTGACGAGGTACTTGAGAAAGTAAAGAAAAGAGATGCTGATCAGCCTGAATTCATCCAGGCAGTAACAGAGGTGCTGGAGACACTTAAGCCCGTTATTGAAAAGGACGAGGAGAAATATCGCAAGTTAGCTATCCTTGAGAGGATCACAGAGCCCGATCGTCAGATCATGTTCAGAGTTCCCTGGGTTGATGACAACGGCCAGGTACAGGTAAACAGAGGTTTCCGTGTACAGTTTAACAATGCTATAGGACCTTACAAGGGAGGACTCAGACTTCATCCTTCAGTAAACCTTGGTATCATCAAGTTCCTCGGTTTTGAGCAGATCTTCAAGAACAGCCTTACAACACTTCCCATCGGCGGCGGTAAGGGTGGTTCAGACTTCGACCCCAAGGGCAAGTCAGACAACGAGATCATGAAGTTCTGCCAGAGCTTTATGACAGAGCTTTCAAAATATATCGGAGCTGACGAGGACGTTCCTGCCGGCGATATCGGTACAGGCGCTCGTGAGATCGGTTTCATGTTTGGTCAGTACAAGAGGATCAAAGGTCTTTACGAAGGCGTTCTTACAGGTAAGGGTCTTACATACGGCGGTTCTCTTGCTCGTACAGAAGCTACAGGATATGGTCTTCTTTATCTTACAGAAGAGATGGTTAAGTGCCACGGTGATAAGATGGAAGGCAAGGTAGTAGCTGTTTCAGGTTCAGGTAACGTTGCTATATATGCATGCCAGAAGGCTACACAGCTCGGCGCAAAGGTAGTTACAGTTTCTGATTCTACAGGCTGGATCTATGATGAGGATGGTATCGATGTAGCACTTCTTAAGGAAGTAAAGGAAGTTAAGAGAGCACGTCTTACAGAGTACGCTGCAGCTCGTCCTTCTGCAAAGTATTTTGAGAAGAAGAACGGTGAGCACGGTGTATGGCAGTACAAGGTTGATATCGCTCTTCCCTGCGCTACACAGAACGAGCTTGACATCGAAGATGCTAAGATGCTCGTAGCAAACGGTGTACAGTATGTTGCAGAAGGTGCTAACATGCCTACAACTATCGAGGCTACACAGTACTTCCAGGCAAACAACGTTCCTTTCGTATGCGGCAAGGCTGCTAACGCAGGCGGTGTTGCTACATCAGCACTCGAGATGAGCCAGAACTCTGAGAGACTTTCATGGAGCTTTGAAGAGGTTGATGCAAAGCTTAAGAACATCATGGTTGGTATCTACCACAACATCGATGAAGCTGCTAAGGAATACGGCATGGAAGGCAACTATGTTGCAGGTGCTAACATTGCAGGTTTCAAGAAGGTTGTTGAAGCTATGATCGCTCAGGGCGTTTGCTAATAACAAACCTAAAAATAATCTAAGATAATTCAAAGTCCCGTAGACCACGTGTGCTTACGGGACTTTTTATTTTAAAAGAGATCAAGGTACAAAATAGAGGTAAACTCTTGATTCTAGCTTACAAACGAGAATCTCGGATTGCAATCCAGCGCAATTCATACGAATATAGTATCAACTCATAAATAAACAGACAAATATGGCAATATAATGTATAATAATGACATTAAAAAGACAAAAATGGCGTGATAATATGAATAATTAGGCGGCGCACTCTCGTGACTTCAGTCATGAGTTAGCTGCCCAGATATCGAAATCCATATGATAAATATCGAATATATGTTTGCAAACATACGTTCTACATGATATAATCTTCTTATGAAGATCACTACAAGCTATAAGGTTAAAATAAAGCATTACAACAATATTTTCAAAGATACAGTCCGCATCTACAGAGCTGCTGTCGATTATATAATCAAAGTATGTCTTGATGAATGGGACGGAATCAAAGATCTTGGAACAAAAGAAAAATACAACTTCTGCGAAAAACTGATCCACAAAACAAAAGATAACCCCGAACCAAAGTATGATTTCGATACGTATTATTATAAGATGCCATCTTATGTAAGGCGGGCTGCGACGGCTGAAGCTATCGGCAAAGTGTCGTCATATAAGAGCAGTCTTTCCAACTGGGAGGCAGCCGATCCGTCCGAAAGAGGGCAGATCCCATCGTATCCCAAAGCAGGGTTCATATATCCATCTCTTTATAAGGGAAACATGTATCAACTCACAGGTACATATAAGGGCAAGATAAAAGTATATATACGCAATACGTGGGACTGGATATATATAGATCTCAGAAAATCGGATATAGACTATATAGAAAACCATTGTTCTTGTCGTGATATGAAATCGCCCACACTCAGAAAGAGAGGAAAAGAATGGTTCTTAGAATTTCCTTTTGAGGAAGAGATAAAACTTAATGATACCAATATCCATGATCAATGCATAGTTGCTGTAGATCTAGGCGTAAATTCGTCAGCCGCGGTTTGTGTGATGAAAGCAGATGGCACGGTCT